>OLGH01000515.1_pt1 | contig 46820 bp, 41 predicted proteins | sample 1604851 | NCBI WGS metagenome assembly OLGH01 (sample SAMEA3888894, study PRJEB22519) | human gut metagenome | biome: human gut; feature: human-associated habitat; material: faeces | place: Denmark | collected 2010 | reverse complement strand
ATCAGAGTTCTTAGAACATCTTGCTTCGGACAACGGAGCTGATATGCATAAATATGATACGTTATACACTCGCACATTAAGTTGGCATGTTCTGCCCCACCAACATCATACTATCGTATCAAAATGTAAAACGCAATATAAACATATTTGGCATATTTATGCCGTACTCTCATAATATATACAAAATAGTAGTGCAAGGAGCCTATAATGAGTTCTTCCACCAAAATTGTAGTATTAAAACTAAAGGAACTGGTTATTGCCTGTGTGCTCGCTGTGTTGGCAGTCATCCTGCTGGTGCTTTTTATAATACATATAACCTCGGGCACCCGGAAAATGCCTGACGAAGCGTCGCTTGGCACCTTCAGCCCCGGCGTGTACACAACATCGGTAACACTCTCCGGCAATACCATGGAGCTTGCAGTCACAGTTGACAGCGACACCGTGAAATCCATCCGCCTTGTCAATACCGCTGAGACTGTTGAGACCATGTACCCTCTCATCTCGTCATCGCTTGAAGCGCTTGAAAAACAGGTGAGAGAAAAAGGAAGCACCGACGGAATCACCTATTCCGCCGATGCCAAATACACATCCCTTGTCCTTATAAATGCCATAGACACGGCACTGGACAAAGCTAAGAAATAATTCACCCCGTTGTAAATTATCTGCCTGCCATATTCAATTGCCTATCATTTATTAAAATCATCCATTAAAATCATTTACTAAAGTCATTTATTGGCGGCTTTTATTAAGGTCATTTATTGAAGCTAAATCCTCAAGCCATAAGCTTCTCACAGCATCACTCGGCATACGAAGGTCCCCTCTCGGCGATACAGCCACGGAGCCGACCTTCGGACCATCCGGGAGGCAGGAGCGCTTGAACTGCTGTGCAAAAAATCTCCTGTAAAATGTATCAAGCCATCTGTATATGGTCTGTGTATCATATTCCCCCTCAAAGGCATGGCATGCAATTCTATACACCTTATGCGGCATATATCCGAATCTTAGTATATAATACATGAAAAAATCATGCAGCTCATACGGACCAACCAAATCCTCCGTTTTCTGCGATATCTGCCCTTCTGTCGGCGGCAGAAGCTCAGGGCTGACCGGCGTGTCAAGCACATCCTCCAATATCTCTCTTAATGAGGAATCCCCACAGGTATCCGCATAATATTTTACAAGATGTCTGACAAGCGTCTTTGGCACGGAACAGTTCACGCCATACATCGACATGTGGTCGCCATTGTAGGTTGCCCAGCCAAGTGCCAGCTCAGACATATCTCCGGTTCCTATTACCATTCCACCTGATTTGTTGGCAATGTCCATGAGAATCTGTGTCCTCTCCCTCGCCTGTCCGTTCTCATAGGTGACATCATGTACACTTTCATCCTGACCTATGTCCCTGAAATGTATGCGGACTGCCTCCTTAATGTTGACCTCCGTCAATGTCGCTCCAAGTCTCCTTGTAAGCTCCACAGCGTTGTTGTAGGTTCTGTCCGTCGTTCCGAAGCAAGGCATAGTCACCGCAGTTATATTTTCTCTTGGAATTGAGAGGCTGTCAAAGGCGCGCGCAGTGACTAACAGTGCAAGCGTCGAATCCAGTCCGCCGGATATTCCGATTACCGCGTTACGGCAGCCTGTGTGTGCCAGCCTCTTTTTAAGCCCCATCGCCTGAATAGATAGAATCTCCTCACAGCGGACATCCCTGTCCACCTTGGACGACGGCACAAACGGAGTTCTGGCATAGTATCTTGTAAGCCCAAGGTCATATTTCTCCAGTGTAAAATCAACTATCTCATAGTCGTCGTCTGTATTCACGGTGTATGTGTTCATCCTTCTGCGCTCATTCACAAGCCTCTGTAAGTCAAGCTCCGCTATGGCTGTCCCATTCTTGAATCTCCGAGTTTCCGCAAGCACATTTCCGTTCTCACACACAAGGTTCTGTCCTCCGAACACAAGGTCCTGCGTTGATTCACCCTCGCCTGCATTGGCATATATATATCCGCACACAAGCCTTGCTGACTGCCCCGAGATTAGCGCTCTCCTGTAAATATCCTTGCCCGTTGTCTCATCACTTGCTGAACAGTTCACAATGAGTGTTGCGCCTGCCTGCGCATGGTATGTGCTTGGCGGGCATGCCACCCACACATCCTCACAGATTTCTGCACCCACTACAAGCTCCTCTATGTTCTCACATCTGAACAGCAGTCTGCTTCCCAGCTTAACACCCAGCGCTGTGTCAACGCACTCATCCATCCCCGGTGTAAAATGTCTCATCTCATAGAACTCCGAATAGTTCGGAATATTCTTCTTAGGCACAAGTCCTAACAGTCTGCCATCACATATTGCCACCGCAACATTAAAGAGCTTCCCCTTGTGCATAAAAGGCATACCGACAAACACAAGCATATTTTTTCCTGCGCTGTGCGAGACTATATGCCGAAGGCTGTCCTGCGCCGCCTTCAACAGAACGTCCTGCAAAAACAGGTCGCCGCATGTATATCCTGTGATACATAGCTCCGGGAACACCAGCACCGAAACCTGTTTTTCATACGCCTCATCCATAAGGTTCATAATATTTTTCTCATTATATGCACAATCCGCAACCCTGATATCCGGTGTGGCTGCACATACCCTGATAAATCCATCCTTCATGTCTATCTCCCTTCCAATTCAAGCAGCTTATTTTTAAGCCGCGTTATATCTGTGAATGTAACCTTTTTGTAAAAAGAATAACCCTTTCACTTATAAAGAGAAAGGGTTTATTTTCAAGCCATTTATTTATTAGACGCCAACTGTGGGCGAACATTATTCACATATATATAATATGTTCATTCCGCATATTTGTCAACGTATATTATCAGTTTCAGCTATTTTTAAAAAGGAAAACGCCGGAAAGCATTTCCGGCATTTTCCCCATGCAATATGCAGCACCTTATCTCATTCTTGAATTGTTTCCATTGACTTTATTGCCGTCAATGTCATCGATGGCTGTCTCAATCTCATCCAATCCATCATTGATGATATCGCCGACACCGTCTATGATGTTGCCGTTACCATCAGTGTTGGTTTCCCTGTTGTCGTTCATGCCGTTGGTGTTTCCATTGTTGGTATTGCCGTTGGTTGTTCCATTCATATTGTTATTGGTGTTGCCGTTGGTGCCATTAGTTCCGTTGGTGTTATTGTTATTCATTCCATTAGAACCATTGTTGATACTGCCTGTTGTGGAATTGTTGTTTCCGGTGGTTGTCTGATTGGTGTTACCATTACCAGTTCCCTGTTGGTTACTCCCATTGCCGAAGCAGCCCGTCAGTCCAAAAACGCCGATTACCGATATAACAGTGCATATCAGAAATAATTTCAGCTTTTTCATAATTTTCTCCTTTTCATACATAATTGTTGCCTCCGCCGCAAAAGGCTGAACGCAAATCTATTCATAACAGGAGCTCTTTGCGCTTCTGATATGCTTAGTATGTTCGGAAAAAATTATATTAAAGATGAAAATTTTGTTAAAAATAAACACCTGAATCGGCATATCCCACACGATTCAGGTGCTTAACTGCATATTAACCTATAACCTCCTTCATGGTGTACCTTCCGGCCGGCTTACCTGCAAGGTACTTGGCAGCTTCAATCGCACCCTTGGCAAATACAGCCTTGGAATAAGCTGTGTGCTTAAGCTCAATCACCTCATCCTCACCTGCGAATATTACCTCATGTTCACCGACGATGGTTCCGCCACGCACGGCACTTATACCTATCTCATTGTCTGTTCTTTTCTCCCTTACCTGGCTGCGGTCGAACTTATATTCAAATTTATTTCCATTTGCTGCATTTATAGAGTCTGCAAGTGCCAGAGCTGTTCCACTTGGAGCATCCACCTTAAGTCTGTGGTGCTTCTCAACAATCTCAATATCGAAGCCAGCCGCCGATAAAAGCGGTGACACATCTGCAAGCACCTTGAACAATGTATTGATACCAAGTGACATATTAGCCGACTTAAGCACTGCAACCTTTTTAGCAGCCTCCTCAACCTTATCAAGCTGCTCCGCTGAGAGTCCTGTTGTGCAGAGTACCACAGGTATATTCTTCCTGACCGCATAATCAAGAAGATTGTTGACAGCTCCCGCCGCCGCAAAATCGATAATGACATCCGCAGGTATATCACACTCAAATATTGAGCGGTATACCGGATAAGCGTTATGCCCGTCATCATGCGGGTCAATTCCTGCGACAATCTCTATATCCGAATCCGCTGCAGCAAGATTAGATATAACCTGACCCATCTTGCCGTTGCAGCCATGCATAATAGCCTTAACCATTGTATTTTTCCTCCAATATTTCAAAAAAATCCATTTCTCTTATAATATTCCGTAGTTCTTCATAGCTGTCTTAAGCTTCTCAACATTAGCCGGCTCCATAGGTGATAAAGGTCTTCTGAGCGGACCTGCCTCCCAGCCAAGAAGATTCATTGCTGTCTTTACAGGGATAGGATTAACCTCACAGAAAAGTGCATCTATAAGCTCAACTGCCTCAAGCTGAAGCTTAGCACTCTTCCTTACGTCACCTGCAAGATATGCTGCAACAATGTCGTGTGTCTTCTGTGGTGCAACATTGGCAAGAACTGAGATAACACCCTTTCCGCCAAGTGAGAGAATAGGGACTATCTGGTCATCGTTTCCTGAATAAAGGTCAATCTCGCCGTTGGTAAGTGACATAAGCTTAGCCACCTGTGATATATTTCCTGTAGCTTCCTTGATACCAACCACGTTATCTATATCCTTAAAAATCTTAGCTGCGGTAGGTGCTAAGATATTGCAGCCTGTTCTGCTCGGGACGTTGTACATGATTATCGGAAGGTCTACGCTTGCAGCAATCTCCTTGTAATGCTCATATAGACCATTCTGTGTTGCCTTGTTATAATATGGGGTTACAACTAAAAGACCGTCAACCCCCGCCTTCTGTGCCTCTGTAGAAAGGTATACGGCTGTCTCTGTACAATTAGAGCCTGTTCCGGCTATAACAGGGATTCTCCTGTTAACCCGCTCACTGCAAAAGCGTATACATTCAAGGTGCTCCTCGTGTGTAAGTGTTGATGCCTCTCCTGTTGTTCCGCATATTATGATGGCATCAGTATGATTCTTTATCTGGTCATCGATAATCTCACCCAGCTTATCAAAATTGACTGACTTATCCTCATTCATCGGTGTAATAATTGCAACTCCTGAACCTGTAAACAATGACATATTCTCCTCTTTTCCGCACTGCTCCACATGCCTGTACACAATGCTCATATTAATTTAAAATGATTAAAAATGCCTATATGTAGTCTTATAAGGCTCCCATAAAGAAATAAAAGGACTGACGAAAAGCCAGTCCTTAAGGTTCCATCTCATGTAACGGACTATGTATGTTCCGATACAAACAAAACTTCAAGTAGCTCTCCATCAAATCAAGTATGATGACAGTCGCACAGCTGTTAACCATGCGCCCAGCCGGACAGTCTACAGACCATTCTGCCCGCTTCGGCACCACTTCCTTTTTCCCACCTTCATCCATGTCTGTCATGTCCACTGGGATACTCATAATCGGTGCAACCTCTACCATAAATACATTGGTATGATACCATTATATGCTCATTTAGTCAATATGTTACTGCACATTGTAAGGTAAAAATCAGTGTTTCTTTCTCTTAGGAACCTCATCATTTATTCCTTTATTATATCCATTCCCGCTTTTTCTGTCAGAATGCTGTGTGTCTGCAGACTCAATACCATCTTCACGATGTATTCTCTCTCTCTGCTCAAGTCTTCTGTTGTATCTGTTATTCTTCCTTATAGACATAACCGCAAACACAATAAGTGCCACCATGAGAACTATAAGGACAATCAAAACTGCTATTATCCAATCCATAGATTTTTTCTCCTTATTATCTGTCAATGTATTATGAACAGAGCTCTGCTCAGCTGAACTGTCCGATAATGTATCCGATGTACTACTGCCCGCTGATATTGTCCCAGTCTGTTCTGATTCTTTCTCAATTGTGAGTGTCTCCGGTGAAGTCTCCTCATCGGACACTGTCTCCTCCACAGTTGTTGTCTCTGCTGCCGTTGTCTCCGCAGCTGTAGTCTCTGCAGTTGTAGTCTCTGCCGCTGTCGTCTCATTTGTTGTCTCTGCTGCCGTTGTCTCCTGCTGTGTAGGCTTTTCGCTGTTTTCAAAACCATTGCTTGTATATGGTGAGCCGGAAACACCTGATACCTGAACAAGCTCCGGGAATGTGAAGATATCTGAATAATCTCCCTTTAACTGATACAAATAATCAGAATAGGTTCCTATTGCAGCAGTCGTATCAAGTCTTATAAGAAGTGAAGCGTTAAAGCCATTATGGGATATATTGACGAACTGTCTTCCAGACATGTATGGGTCAATATCGCCCACCGTATAGCCCGATGTCTGCTGTCTGCTTGTTCCATCACTGTAGATTGCCTTGACAATTATCTTGCTCTTATCAATAGCCGCTATCTCATCCGACGTTCTGTATACAGTAGGATTGATTCCGGCTGACACGCCGACCTGCGTTACCGGTTTTGTTGTGAAGGTACAGCTTCCGCTTGTTCCATCAGCGTATGTATAAGTCACGGTAGCCGTGCCTGCATTGACAGCCGTGATAAGTCCGTCACTTCTTACATGTGCAACATTCTCATCCGAGCTTGTAAAGCTCACTCCGCCATCACGCTGATTAGCTGGAATAAAATACGCGCTGTAGCTTCTGTCAAGCTCTATGCTCTGTCCATCGCTTATCGTCCTTTTGGAAAGTCCAAAATATTCTGCAACAGCCGTAGCATCTGCCACACCGACTTTTCTTATATTCTCTGTATCATGCATAAAATATGCATCCGATGAATTAGTCACAAAGCTATGCTCGGCTATAATTGTCGGGATTCCCGACTTAATGCCCTCATCTATAACTGTATAATAATCCTCCGAGGGATTAGAGCCTGTCCTTGTAAGATATCCGCCGCTGAACAGTCCAAGCCCTGCTGCCTGTGCGTATCGTGCCATATTAAGACAAAGATTCTTTGTCGGCTCAACATACCCCTCAGCAACAGAACCATATGCCACGAATCCATTGGTATCCGTATTAGAAGATGAATTGTTATGAAGGCTTATAACCGCATCCGCACCAACCGACTTTCCCATGTGAGATCTTCCGGTATTGGTATTCCACTCATTATTTGCCCTTGTGACATATACACGTACTCCGGCATACGTCTCAAGCTCAGCCTTCATATACTTGGCAATATTCCAGTTAAGATTGCTCTCATCATCCCCGGTTATAGATGAATGTGCTCCGCCGTCATAGCCTCCATGCCCGGGGTCGAGCACAACAACAATGTCACCATTTCCATCCTTTGCGGATACCAGCATGTCATTGCCCGGATCAGCCACAAAAGCACCGACTGTTATTCCTGCTGTCAGTACAAATGCCATAAGCTTAGAACACACCTTAAAAAATCCTGTTCTTTTCATCAATATCTTCGCCTCCTTCTGTTTCTTCTTCCTCTTCTTTTTCCGCTCACTCTGTTCTCCAAAAGGAAAATCACCGTTGCAAGGGCTATCACTATAACAATCCCTGCTGCCATCTTAATAATCATAACTATATCAAAGCTTCCATCATTTACCTCAGGCTGTTCAGTACTTTCAATCTGCGAAGGCTCCTCACTGGTTATCTGCGTTGTTGTCTCAGGTTCTGCAGGCTGTGTCTGTGTCTCTGTCTCAGGCTCTTTTGAAGTCACCTCCGGTATATAGTCCTCTGTCTGGTTCACAACTCTTACGAAGCCCTTAAGTGCACCATAGCTTATAGGAATATCCTGTATTCCCGGCTTATTATAGTCCACCTCACCAACCTTCTCCGGTATGACCTGGATAACCGAGCCGTCACTATACGCGATAACTGCCTTAACAGTGCTTAAATCTATCGCTGAGAACTTTTCCTTCGTTTTATAAAATGTCGGGTCGATAAATCCGGTTATCGCTATCTGCTCAGGAATATCAACCTTGACATTCACAACACCTGCTGTTCCATCTGAGGCTGTATAGCTAATAACAGCCGAACCGCTTCCTACTGCCTTGATATTGCCATACTCATCTACCGTTACACAGCTCTCATTGTTGCTTGTCCACACAGCATCCCCTAATGTCTCAAGCCTGGCTGAATACCCCTTCTCTAACTCAAGCTCTCCTGTCTGTCCGGCCTGTAAAACCCTGCGCTCAAGATTAAAATATGCGGCAACCGCCTCAGCATCAGACCTTCCGATTGCTGCCGTCTTCTCATAGTCAACTGTTCCATTCTCATCGGATACAAAAAGCACATCTGTGGTGCTGCTTAGGAAGCAATGCTCAACAATTATTGTAGGTACTCCCGCTCTCATTCCCTCAGCCATGATTGTATGGTAGTCTTCACCTACATATTCCGTAGAGCTTCTTGTCTGTATGCCATTGTTCTTTATTCCAAGCTGTGCCAGATTATTAAGGATATAATTTCCCATATCTGCCGTTATCGTGCTGTACAGTGGCAGAACCGAAGTGAGAACCATAGCACCATTAGCGCTTATGCTCTCATCCGATGTACTGTTATTGTGGATGCTTATGAGGAAATCCGCATCAAGCTCTGCCGCAGCCATAGCCCTTCCGGTGAGCGTCACCAGACTGTCCTCCGGTCTTGTGAAATACACCTTCACACCGGAATAATTCTTAAGCTCATCCATCATAGCCTCAGCTATGGCATAGTTGGCATCACTTTCCAGAACACCATTGATTCCCTGCTTTCCCGGGTCTGTACCACCATGACCCGGATCTATGACAATGACTATATTTCCGTCCGCATCCTTTGCAGACACATCACTGGTATATGAGCCAACACCGATTAATAATGCCATTGCAGCAGCCGCCGCGTAAGAAAATATTTTTCTAACATGTCGTATCATTACAATTTTCATTCCTTCCGTTCGTTAAACCTGTCATTAAACCTGATAATAAAGCGGACATTCGCAATCCGCTTTCGCTACTTGCTCATGAACGCAGTCGCTTTGCTTATTCTGCGTTCAAAACATTCCTGCTCTTTTATATCATTTAAAATGCTACAATGCAAGGATATATTTAAAATAGAGCTTTCCAAATATATTTTTCGAGACATATATTTCCTTTTGCAGCTCTGAAACATAAGCCATCACATACATGGTGTCATCCTCAGCCGGAAAAGTTCCCGAAAACATTGCTTTTTCAACTATCATTGCTGCCTTTTGTGAATCCATATTCTTTACAGGTGCATTATTTATCAAATCAGAAAAATCCATGTCAGGATCCACCCTGATATTTGCAGCCTTTAACAGTCTTTCATAGTATGACATTATTTCTGCTATGCGCTCACCTGTATACAGACCACATGCATTATTATATAACCTGGCTCTCTTTTGTTCCATATATTTTTGCCTGATTACCAAAAATAATACAATTATAAACGGAATTGCAATCACCTTCAGCACAGCAAGCAATATATGTAATACGGGCTTTATCACACTATAGACTTTTCCTGCTGCGGCAGCAAAATCAAAATGCGGTGTAGTTTCTTCATCCGCCGCTGCTGCCTCACCTATGTCCTCATCTGTTCCCATGCCATTGCTCTCACCTGTGGCTTCAGCATCGCCCGGTAATCTGTTGTCCACAGATATATAGCCTTCGGATTCCGTGTTTCGATTATCCTCGGATGTTCCACCGATTATGTCATCCGTTGTGTCCTCGGCTGTCTCCTCCAAAGAATCCTGTGTGCTCTCGTCAGCCATCATTCCATCCGTCTCCGTCTCACTATCATCCACAGGCTGATTTGCGGGAGAATCTGTTGAAGAGTTATCATACCAGTCCTGACTATCCATGTACCCTGCACCATACCCCGGTGTAGGGTCAACCGTCATCCATCCTATGCCGTCAATATATACCTCAGCCCACGCATGCGCATATCTGTCCGTGACCTCTATATCATAGTACTGCCACATCTCAGTTTCTAAGTCCCCGTCTTCATAAAGCCTAGCCTGTCTCCTGTAATCTGCCTGCTGTGTATACAGGCTCCCAGGCACAACAAAGCCCTCCACATACCGCGCCGGTATGCCAGCACATCTGAATATCATCACGGCGGCTGAGGCAAAATGTGCACAAAGACCTCTCTTCTTTTCAAACAGGAAATATCCCACATAATCCTTTGTGGACGGTGTTACTCCCGGTGATAATGTATAGTCATATTCCCTGTTAAAGAAAGCGATTGTATCAAGAATAAACCGTGCTTTCCCATCCGGCTGTGAAATATCGTACTCACCCTGCATTATATCTGAAATCAGCTCATTCTTTATCCGGTCTGCACAGGAGGTGTTGGTATCAAGATAATTTTCGTACACGAATCTGCGGTATCTGCCTGCACTGCTCCTCTCATCCGGAATATGCTCTGCACCGCTTTTAACAAGACTATACAGCGATGAAAAATTTCTCCATTCAAACAGACTGTACCTGTGATACACATTCTGTGCACCGACAGTATCAGTTTCAAGCGTTATATTCATATCCGTCTTTGCGATTTTGTCAATGGATGTACCATCCACAGCCACAGCCGACATAGGAATATAGCTGCTGCCCCGGCTCTCATACTGCATAACTGTGATGTCAAATGCAGCACTCTTAATCTCCTCCGCCTTATCCTTGACAAGAGCTGTTACAGCATTATATTCCATGAGTAACGGCGTATTCTCCTGCGCACACAGCTCATCAAACATATCCGAATATTCCCTGTAAACCGACGAATCCAGCTCCTTCCAGCGTCTTTTCGTATACTGTGCAGCCTGAAATGTCTTAAGATACAGCGTACCCCCGCTTTTTGGAGCACGTACATACAGAACCGGAACATCACTGTAGGTTACGCTGCCTGTCCTGCCTATCTCGCCCCTCGCAAAATCAGGACTATCATTATTACTATTATTATTTCCTATCCCTTTTTGTTCTATTATGTTCTGTATATCCTTGACTGAAAATACAATTTTTCCTGCAAGCTTATCATAAAAATCCGTAGCTTCAAATTTGTCCTCCGGGACAATCTTTACCGCACCGAACATAATACATATTGATGGCAGAATCACCCACAGCATTGCAAGTATACCCGACTTTCGCGCACGCAGTTCATTCTTTTCCCGCGGGAGATTTCCATGCACTGTGACACATACAATGAAGCAGAGCACTGATACAAGTGTGGGCACAGAGGGTGCCTCCTCAACGGAAGCCGGTATAAAATAGCTGAGCATCGACACAATGCCGGTCAAAAGCACTCCCCTTCTTCTTAGCAGCACAGACATATACCAGCCGCCTGTAAGGGCACATAGAAGCATCACGGTCAACTCCTGATCCGCCTTTTTCATCATGCCATCAGTAAGCAATATATAATAAATTTCACTTTTATAGTAGTAGTTTATGGAATCAATAGCATAATTAAATATATAGGCGAATCCTCCGGCTATAACATCAAATTTGAATACCACCAATGCTATAAGGGCTGCAAATATAAGAAGCCTTCCTATAAAGCCCGCCCTTCCCATAAGCTTTATGCCCACGCACACGAACGCTCCGCAGACTGCAGAAAGAACTGCAATCCACCACGTCAGAGGCTTAGTCGCATAAATCTGTGTAAAATTCCATACCGTCGCCATTGTGCCCAGTACGGCAACAGCCATGAGAAACAGAACCGAACCCACTCTCTCGAACAGACGCTTTACCAATCCCCTTCACCTCCTGTCGAAATATAGACCACCTCAACATCGGGCTTGTCCATTCTGCTTTGCTCTATATCCGGAAGATACAATACTATATTGTTAGCTTTTCCACGTAATTGCAGGCAGCTTCTATATAGCTTTTCCGTAAAGGAAACGGCAAACACGAACGCCCCTGACGGAATATCATTCAATCCCTGTTCGTCTGCCTCATTTTCCTCATACACACGTTCAAAGAAATTATCAATATCCTCCTTTGAGGTTATTTCAACAGGAGCTGCTGCAGTTCCTTTTAAAATATATCCGGTTGCCTTTTTATCAGTCTTAAGGCGCAGATACATAACATTATACATAAACTCAAGCATGGAGTCCCTGACATCAGGCTGTGCGCTGTCATCGTCAATGAACACGAATCCATCATCACTGCCCTCCTCGGCTGCATACTCCTTCACCATAAGCTTAGACATTCTGCTGCTTAGCTTGTGATGAATATTCTTCATGCTGTCCCCCGGAGCATATTCTCTTATTCCGCTGACTTCGCTTCCCTTTAATGCCAGCCTGCTGCTCTCATTCTCCACACACAGCATTCCCTCTATATATTCCTCAGTATTAACGTCAAATAAGCGCGGCAAAGCTACTATCTTTACCACGCCCGGATTTTTTATTTTCATGCCGAATACGCGAAAAAAATCATACAGAGTTATTCTCTGTATATTTTCAAAATAACATCCACAATGCTGCCTTCTGTCCTTTCTGGTCACAATGGCTGTATTAGCGGCTCCCACAGTAAAAGACTGTGTTTTTTTCTGACTTTCATATTTCATGTCAACACGGGTAAGTGGAAATGGCATGACATTTTTTATGTCATATCTGATTTCATACTCCCCCGCCCTTGTGACATATATTGTTTTCTGTCTGAATCCGTATCTGAGATTGAAACGGCTTAACATAAGCATAATAAATGAAAGAAGAGAAGCGGACACCACAAATACCAGCATAATAAATCCATCATAGGTTCTATACAGAACATTGTAGGTAATTACTGCGTATAGCAGAACAAAATACATTATTCTCCTGAAAATCATTTATACTTCCCCCCTGTTCTCAGGCTTTCCCCTTTTTAAGCCTTGGTACTGCTGTTGTTTCTAATATATTGGCGGCAAGCTGTCTGTCCGTAAGTCTCTCCATTCTCGCCCTGGAGCTTAAAACCAGTCTGTGAGATACTACATCCGGAAAAACGAACTTCACATCAGCCGGTACGCAGTAATCCCTGTCCTCATACAGTGCATGTGCCTTAGCCATCGCCGCAACAGCAAGGGTACCTCGCGGGCTTACCCCTAACTCAATGTACTCATTCTCCCTCGTAGCCCCTATAAGTCTCACTATATAATCATATATTGCATCATGGATATATACATTCTCAGACTGTGCTTGCAGTGATAATATCTGTTCCTCATCCGTCACCTTCTCAATCAGTCTTAGCGGGTCAGACACTGCCCTTGCCTTAAGAATATTGATTTCCTGCTCTCTGTCCGGATATCCCATCGACAGTCTTATCATGAATCTGTCCAGCTGTGATTCCGGAAGCTGCATGGTACCAATCGAACCTACAGGGTTCTGCGTGGCAATCACCGTGAACGGTCTTGGCAGATTCCGTGTACTGCCGTCGACGGAAACTCTTTTCTCCTCCATTACTTCTAAGAGTGCGGACTGTGTCTTGCTGGACGTTCTGTTTATCTCATCCGCAAGCAGAAGATTACACATTGCGGCACCTTCCCTGTACTCAAATTCCTGGGTCTTAGGATTGTATGCCGAAAAACCTACTATATCCGAAGGCATGACATCAGGTGTGAACTGTATTCTGTTACATCTGTATCCCATCGCCTTGGCAAACCCCATCGCCATGGTGGTCTTTCCCACACCAGGTATATCGTCTATAAGTATATGTCCACCAGCAGTGATGGCAAGCATGACCTTAAGCACCGCATCATCCTTGCCTGTAACTACCTTTTTTACTTCGTTAAGTATCGCTTCCATTGTCCCCTGCATGATTATCTTCTCCCTTTATGATTTATTCCGTCACCGACTGCATATCAACCACAAGCCAGTTTCCGTCAAGCTTTGCGTAATAATATCTTGAATTGACGATATCCTGCCTTGCCTCTCCGTTAAGCTTCAAAATCATGTTTTTCTTAAAATATACCTCGACTGAGAACAGCTCCGGTGTGTACACAATGTAATTCGACACTGTCTCATCGGTAAATACCGGTGTCTCATGCGCACTGTACATCCACATATCATTTCTTCTGTAATTCTCCGCCAGCTCAAGATAGTATGAATCTGCCGGGAACATATACGAAATCGGTGCTACACTGTTACTGCAGCCATCTATATCCTTTGAGAAGAAATTAGAATAATTCTTCGCATTCTGAAGAACGGTCGCAGACAATTCCGGGGCTATCGGCGAGGTCGTGAAGGTATCTATTGTGATATTTCCATTCTCATCCGGTGTATACATAACCATATCCCCCTGATTATTATACACTGTGACATCCGGCTCGTTTAAAAGTCCGTCAACTCTATACTCCACAAGCTGCGGAACACTTACATACTCTGCCGCATATTTAAGTGCAGCTATCTCAGTTACATTTCCAGTCTGCTCTCTGGAATCAAGCTTTACACCATTTACAAAAACATTGTATGTATCCGGTGCTGTTATGGTAAAACCTATGCTGCCCTTCTCGTACACAGCTTCTATGCTGTCTATATCCCACTCCTGCCTGGTGAGTATGAACATAAGCGGCTCTGAGGAAGTCTCCTTCAGGGTCATCTTCGCAACAAGCTGCCCACCGGCATACACATTGTATACCGGGTGCTTTGCGTCATAGCTCGTCTGCAGCTTCTCATAGGTGATAGCCTTCCCTGATATGCTGTCTGCAAACTGTGACTGGTATATTCCGCTCTCCTCAAATCTGCTGGTGCTCTGTTCAAAATCAATTTTGTTTATAATGCTTCCGTCCCGGAACTGTGCCAGATATTTCTCCACTGTATACTCAGGCTGTGAATTTTCGTACTCCACAAGGCTTTTTTTCACATTGTTTATGACCACGCCCCAGAAAACAACCATAAGCGCAGTGAATATGGCAAAGCACACCCAGAATACAGGAAATTTTTTCTTTTCCGCCATGTCTACTCTCCTCTCTTTTCAACAACAAATGCTGTCGGAAGACGCCATGAAGATGTAGAATAATACAGTGTAACACTGGTCATCTCATAGGTTCCATTATAGTACATTGCAGATGAGCTTCCACCATCAAGATTAGCGGCATTGACAGCTCCATACTCCTGCATGATTGAGATAAGGTCCTGTGCCGTTGCGCCAAGATGTCCTGCTGCCCCTCTTCCGTCTGTCACAAGCATAAGAACCGCTCCGTCCGCGCGCTGCCCTATAACGGTACGCGGATTGGCACCGCTTCCGCTTCCTGAAATCTCTCTCGATGTTCCATTTATGATAAGCTTGGTAAAATGATTGTTGTCACCATCATCTATATCCTTGAAGCTTACCGCATCCCTTATCTGATTATCGGCCACGAACTGCTCTGCCTGCTCCGCGCTCATATTCCCGATATCCGCTATCATAAGAATATTGTTCTGTGTGAAGCCGACCATCACATCTCCCGCCTGGGGTGCGTTGTACTGGATAACTCCGTCACATACCACAAGCCCCTTAGGGATACCGCCCCAGTTGCCCTCAGAATAGTATTCACCGCCGTTTATACCTGCGGCGTAGTCTCCCCTTTGTACAAGCTGCTCAAGAGTTTCGCCATACTTGCTCTTATTAAAATCAGACCAAGGATAAATTGTCGACAGCTTCACCCTCGATGGGTCATTGATTATAAGCATCTTCGCAAAAAATGAACGTCCGGATATCTCCACAAGCTCTATACCGTCAATATCAAACTCTTGATTCCCGTTATTCTCGTCAACCGTCGGTATCTCAATCAGATCCGGATTGACGTCCTCCTCAGTCTTACCCATGCCATTCCTGTCTGTTATGGCTAGAATCTCATCCTCACTAAAATACCATGAGGCAAGGAATTTCATCTGACCTGTCTCAAGAATGGTTGACACAAAAAGGTCTCTTGCCGCCTTGGAAGGACCATGGCATATTGTCCACAGGGTAAAATATGCCCCCGCAAATGTGACTGCCACAAATGTCAATATACAAAGACATACCCTGAGGCAGATTTTCAGAGGCTTATTTTCCTTCTTTGTGTTTTTCTTCACGTTATTTCTGCGTACCTTTTTATCGGCTTTATTATCTGCAGCTGCATTATTTTTATTTATCACAGGCTTCTTTTTAGCACTGCTTTTACGGCTGTATTTCTCGTCCATATTGACGTCTAACAGTTCGATATCGTCTTTCATTTATCCTCCTTAAATACCCATCTGTGCTGTATCTGAAAGCTTATGACAAACAGCACCACATCGACAACCAGCTTTAAGACAACCTCAAGAAATGAGCCTGCCCTGCACAGTGAGCTGAGCAGATATACAAGTCCATATGAAGCTGCGGTCTGGAAAACACATAATGTATAATAGCGCACCAGCGAACGTCCTACGGAAGCATTTGATTTGAATACAGCTTTTTTGTTCATCGTGTAATTGCACATCGATGAAACGGCCCTCGCAGATACGGTAGCTATCAGAAGTCTAAGTCCTCGTTCCAGCTTTTCTCCAATCAGAAAGACCAGAAGGGCGTATATACCATAGTCGATAACAAACGATGTCCCTGAGCTTAACATGAATTTGAATATAATCTTATATATCTTAAGCGAATCCTTAATCGGATGGAAATGCGTTGAGGCATTGTCCTCAAGATAGACTGTCTCTATCCTGACCTCCTCCATGCCGATATGATTTCTCTTTATGGCAAAGAGCATCTGCGTCTCATACTCGAAGCGTTCGCCCTCAACCTCACACATAAGCGGAAGATATTTGTATGGGATCGCACGCAGTCCTGTCTGCGTATCAGTTATTTTTATTCCGCAGAAAATTCTGAATACAAGACTTGTGCTCACATTTCCCACCCTGCTCTTCCACGGCACATTATCCTGTGAAAAATCACGGCAGCCGAGTATGACCTTATCCTTACACTCAAGCATTTTGCACGCACACGCTTTTATGTCCCTGACAGTGTGCTGATTGTCTCCATCAACCGTTATTACACCTGCCGAATCCTTTCTGTTGTTAACAACATAAGAGAAGGCCGTTTTAAGCGCCCTTCCCTTTCCCTTGTTGACCTCGTGTACCAGCAGTGTAACCTCCTTGTGCAGGTCTGCCTGACGGAAGGGCTCAAGATGAGCCTCATCGCTTCCGTCATTTACAAGTACAATGTCCTTAAAGCCTGCCTCTAGCAGTCCCTCCACCACTTTATTAAGCTTATCATCCGGATTAAGTGACGGGAGTACTATTGTCACCTTACTAAAATCATTATTCATACACCTTATGCCCTATCCTTTTTATGGTACGCACTGTCACACTATCCTCTAAGATGTGAAAGACGCTCCTTAACCTGCTCCATCATCTGTGTATATTTCTCAAGCTTATCCTTCTCCTCCTGAAGCTTTGCAGCAGGAGCTTTGCTTACGAAGCGCTCGTTTGAGAGCATGCCGTTAACTCTTGCAAGCTCTCCGTTAAGTCTCTTCTCCTCATTTTCAAGGCGCTCGATTTCCTTTGCAATGTCTACAAGCTCTGCAAACGGCATGTAGATTGTTCCGTTAGGTATAACAACTGATACCGCATCCGAATCAATTCCGTTCTTATTATCCTGTACGATAACCTCGCTTGCATAGCCAAGCGCTGCAAAGAATACCCTTCCGTTCTCAAATATACTTCTGAGAGACTCCTCTGCGGATACAACGTATACCTTTGCCTTGCGACTTGGAGCAACATTCATGGAGGTTCTTGTATTTCTTATTCCTCTTACAGCCTCCTTGATTGTCTCGATGGCATTCTCCTCAACAGGGAAGCTGAACTCTTCCTTATATACTGGCCAGTTGGAAATCATAATCGACTCCTCCTCGTCCTGAAGGTTGCAGAAAATCTCCTCTGTTATGAACGGCATATATGGATGGAGAAGCTTGAGCGACTCTATAAGAACTGTCTTTAGTGTATAGAGTGCGGCAGCCTTGGTTGTGTCCTCATCATTGTACAGACGTGGCTTAACCATCTCGATATACCAGTCACAGAACTCCTCCCAGATAAAGTCATAAATCTTGCCTACTGCAACGCCAAGGTCGAAGTTCTCCATGTTCTCTGTGACATCCTTTGCAAGTGTATTTAACTTGGAAAGAATCCACTTGTCGGCAGGTGTGAGCTCATCAAGGCTTACAGCCTTTGCCTCAGCCTTATCAAGGTTCATCATAATGAATCTTGAAGCATTCCATACCTTATTTGCGAAATTACGGCTCGCCTCAACTCTCTCCCAGTAGAAACGCATATCATTTCCCGGTGCATTTCCCGTTACAAGTGTAAGTCTCAAAGCGTCCGCGCCGTACTTATCAATAACCTCAAGAGGGTCAATTCCGTTTCCAAGAGACTTGCTCATCTTGCGTCCCTGTGAATCCCTCACAAGTCCATGGATGAGAACATTCTTAAACGGAACCTCTCCCATGTGCTCAAGTCCTGAGAACATCATTCTTACAACCCAGAAGAATATAATATCATAGCCTGTTACAAGCACATCTGTAGGATAGAAATACTCAAGCTCAGGTGTCTTTTCAGGCCATCCAAGTGTTGAAAACGGCCATAAGGCTGATGAAAACCATGTATCAAGTGTATCCGGGTCCTGTCTCATAGGCTTGCCGCACTTAGGACATACTGCGCTGTCCTCCTTGGTGACAACCATCTCACCGCACTCATCGCAGTAGAATGCAGGTATTCTGTGTCCCCACCAGAGCTGACGTGAGATACACCAGTCCTTGATTCCCTCTAACCAGTGGAAATATGTCTTGTCAAAATGCTCAGGCACGAACCTGGTATCACCCTTCTTCACCGCCTCGATTGCCGGCTCTGCAAGCTCCTTCATCTTTACGAACCACTGCTTTGAAACTCTCGGCTCAACGGTTGTATGGCAGCGGTAGCATGTACCTACATTATGACTGTAGTCCTCAATCTTTACAAGAGCACCCTCCGCCTCAAGATCCTTTACTATCGCCTCTCTCGCCTCATAGCGGTCCATTCCTGCGTACTTAGGATAATCGTCAACAATCTTCGCATCCTCTGTCATAACATTGATGACAGGGAGCTTATGTCTTAATCCAACCTCGAAATCGTTAGGGTCGTGTGCAGGTGTAATCTTTACAACGCCTGTACCAAACTCCATCTCAACATACTCATCCGCAATAATAGGAATCTCTCTGTGAACGATAGGAAGAATGACTGTCTTGCCTACCAAATCCTTGTAGCGCTCATCGTCAGGGTTAACTGCAACCGCTGTATCGCCGAGCATTGTCTCCGGTCTTGTGGTTGCCATCTGGATATATCCGCTTCCGTCTGAGAGTGGATATCTCAAATGCCAGAAATGTCCTGCCTGATCCTCGTACTCAACCTCAGCATCCGAAATGGATGTAAGGCACTTAGGGCACCAGTTGATTATTCTCTCGCCCTTATATATCTGTCCCTTGTTATAGAGATTTACGAAAACCTCCTTCACAGCCTTAGAACAGCCCTCGTCCATTGTAAAACGCTCTCTGTCCCAGTCCGCAGACGAACCGATCTTCTTTAACTGGCTCACGATTCTTCCGCCGTACTCAGCCTTCCAGTCCCATGCGCGCTTTAAGAATGCGTCTCTTCCAAGCTCTTCCTTGGTAACGCCTTCCTTTCTCATAGCCTCAACAATCTTGGCCTCCGTCGCTATGGAAGCGTGGTCTGTTCCCGGAACCCAGAGTGCCTCATAGCCCTGCATTCTCTTAAATCTGATTAAAATATCCTGAAGTGTGTTGTCAAGTGCATGACCCATGTGGAGCTGTCCTGTGATATTAGGAGGCGGCATGACAATAGTAAAAGGCTTCTTATCCCTGTTTACCTCAGCGTGAAAATACTTATTGTCAAGCCACTTCTGATACAGACGTCCCTCAATCTCGGAAGGGTTGTAATTTTTTTCAAGTTCCTTTGCCATCTTTTTATTCTCCTTTTTATGTGTGCGGAGAGTTCTGCCCTGATAAAATTATATTTACCAAAAACAAAACCCTCCGCAGAAAAATAGTCTCTGCGAAGGGCGATTATACTTACCGCGGTACCACCTTCATTGACTTATAAAAAGTCCTCTCTGTCACGGCGCGAACTGCTTCGTACACCATGTCTGTTCTTGTAACGGGAACAACTCCGCCATCAGCTAATCGCACATCGTCCATTATATGTACGTGTGTCTTTCACCGATGAAGCTCAGAAGCTACCTTCCCATACAGCAATATCCGAAAACGCTTCCAGCAATGATGATCTCACATGCTATGCGTATAACATAACCTGATATGTTCATTCACTGCGTTCCCTCTCTGTAGGATTGCACTATGGTACTCCTCTTCGTCACAGCCTTTAACATATACTTAATATATACGTTTTTCTAAGGTTTTGTCAACCTGTATATTGCTTTTATTTATATTTTTATTCCTGTCCTTCAGTACGAAATACATCAGAATACCGAATGCGGCACCTAAGAGAACCATTCTCACCCATAATCTCTCAAGAATATTCTTCTCCTTGTTAATTGTAAGCTTCAATGTCTCAACTGCGACATGTTCACCGTCCTCATCCACTTCATCCCCCAGAAGCTCAAACCAGAAGTTATAGCTTCCGCCCGGAAGATTCTCATAAAAGATATGTTCAAGCTCACTTAGACGAACCGTTGTATAGGCTTTATCCACACCCGGCATTATATACCTGACATAAGGATCCTGATTGGAGAAATTGAGCACTGAGCACAGGATATCAAGCTGCTCTGCATCCTTTGTGAGGCTTAGCTCATACTCATTCCCACCTTTCTCGACAAGCTCACCTAATCTCTTGTCAACGCGCACGCTCTGAATCATCAGCTTGAGCGACGATATGTCGAATCCCCTCGCCGTATCAATGTATGAATATATCTTTTTTCCACATGGAAGATACAATCTTCCGGCCTCGTTCATAAAGCAGCTGCCAGACTCCGTAAGTTCACCGAAAAATCCCGCATTCTCATCATACATCTCATAAGCGGCTGTGACATTGTCATCCACCCCTGCGAAAATATTGTCAAGCTCTATAATAAAGAATGCTGTCTTACAAACCACATACAGCTTATTATCCCTTATAAAAACAGCTTTGCATTTCTGATTTTTCAAAGCTTCCGGCATATTCTCCGGCACAGACACCTTCTTACCATTGTAGAATGCAACTCCGTTGTCCGTTGCCACAAAGAAGCCCTCCTGATATGCCGCCATATCATTCACATTCTTAGAAGGCAGTCCGTAATTCTCATCGATATTTGCCTCCAGCTTTCCATCAGCAAATACGAATATTCCGGCTCCATGGCTTGCGATGTAGAGCTTCTCCTGTGTCTGTCTGCCAAAGCTTCCGTATAACACTGACGCAGCCTCCGTGTTATACATTCCCATGGCCTTATCGTAGACGGCAGCTGCATTTTTTCCGTCATACACAATGCAGCCGTCATCGGTAAGGACATACAGCATACCGTCAACAACCTGAAGCCTGCTTATCTTAGCGGCATCCACAATCAATTCTCCGCTCTCAGAATATACACCCTGGCCGTACACAGCTACATGCTTGCTGCCGTTATAGGATATAATATCTGTTATTCTTCTGCTGCTGAAGCTGTCCGTGAAGGAATTGCTGATATTTCTTCTGTCACTCATATCAATCGCTGCTATGCCGCTGTCCGTCGCAGCATAGAGTATTCCGTCCTCCTCAAGTACAGCGTTTATGACATCCGTATCAAGCCCCGTGCGCGCAAGCTCATCCGTGAACTCAGAGCTTCGCAGAAGAAGCACTCCTCTCTTTGATGAGCTTATCCAGTAGTTGCCCTGATAGTCCGTCATAATGTCGGTAAAGCCGCTTTCAAAGCCGTCAAATTCACAAGCGTAATAAGGGCAGCTCTCCAACGCAGGTGCAGCTCCGGAGCCAAGATAAAAATACCCTATCTGCCCATCGGTGAGCACCCACAATCTGTTGCCATAATCATAAAAAAGCCTGTTTATACCCGACACATCGCCGGACATAGCTGTCTTAGACAAATCAACCCACAGCTTTACCCCCGCTTCAATATCATTTTCATCTATGACCGCCATATCCATGCCGGAGGCTCCGACAACGAAATAGCCATTCACATAGCACACCTGCGCTTTCCCGGAATACGGAAGCTTTATTTTTCCAACCTGCACAGAGTCCTTTAAGAAAACCATGTCACCATTGACCGTGACTGCGGCGTTTAGCTTCTCCCCAGAGGCAACCGAGGTAACATAGTAATACTCCTCACCCACAAGCTCAGTAATCGTATACCCACTTGCCGGATTTATAGTAATCATGTTTTTCAGGGTACCAACATATATTACATCGTCATTTCCCTGTGCAATGCTTGTAGCATAATTAGAAGCATGTTCACTCACATCATCAAAATGCTGAAAACGGCTTCCAAGGTATATGGCTCCGCCATACGTTGTGGTGGCAAACCACACGCCTCCATCCTTGGTGGTAATCATATCATTCACCCCATCAAAATGATAAAATGAACCATATTCGGTAAATTCATTTCCATCATAAGCCGCCAGACCCTCGTCCGTTCCTATCCAGACTATTCCATCACTTGTCTGTGTCATTGAGCTTACCTTGTTGGACATAAGCCCTGTTGTTGTGTTGTATATTGTCCGGCCATATTTTTCCCACGCGATATATCCACTGTCATCCGCAGCTCCCTGCACGGTTGCTGCCCTGTCCGTACCGCCTCCGGCATCATCGGCTCTCACCGTGCCGGCATTAAACGGCAGACCAAGGGACACCATAACCGCCAAAGCTATCGCCGGCATGCTCTTTATTCTTCTCATATACGATATCTCCTTACAAATCGGCACATCCATAGCGATTGACAATTTCTAAAATATCGTTCGCATACTGTGGATTGTCCTTCGCAAATTCAGCAATATTCTTCTTCGCTTCATCAATCTTCTTGATGTTAAATTCAATCTGCTCTCTAAGCTTCTGTCTGCGCACATTGAGATTATGCCTTACCTCTACCATTTCCTTTGGATTATACAGCGCTTCAAGCTGGTTCTGCCATATCTCCGCATCATGCATGCCGATTCCGGCAAGTATTACGGTAAGCTGGTCTGTCGCTCTGCCAAGCATTCCTGTCGTCCGCGCGTATCTTTCGCGCTCCTTCTTGTCATCGAGGTACATTTCATACGCATTGGCAAAATCGTAAGAATTCTTGACGCCATACTTTGCGTACTGGTACTCTATTGTATTTACTGTGTTTATATACTTTATCTTGACCTTATTCTGTAACATAATAGCCCTGTTAAGCTTCTTCTCGGACAGCTTCATGGTGTAGACCGCGTTGCGGTTTAACACAAACATAAATACAATAAATACCGTCATTATAAAAAGCATCACCGTAAGCAGATAATTATCCCCGGAAGGAACAATCTTTCCCGACACTCCCATATAAATAAGAATGGCAATAATCGCTGCAACGCCGATTATAGAAATATTTTTGACATTATGGCGGCGGTTTACACAATTTTCTATATCTTCCCTCAGCCCCATCTTCTCGCCTTCAAGCATGCTCAGATCCTTGCGCACCATCTGGCAGTACTGCTCATCGTTCTGAAGTCTTCTGAGGGCATCCTCAAGCTCATCCTCATGTGCACTGTAGTAGGCATATTTAGTGGCAGAAAGACGTCTTTTCTTATTGCGGCTGACAACCCGCTCCCTGTTGAGACTGGACATATCCTCTGCAGTCTCGGCAATAAGCTTCCTAGGCTCATCCTCAAGCTCATCAAGAAGCTGTATGTCATTCAAATGCTCCGTCACAGAGGCATACTCCCTCTTTGCCTCCTCAATATAATTGTTCGATTCCACAATCTGCTCACACTGCGAATTGACAAACTGTATACGCGATACCTCGTCAAACATACTATTGTTTACTTCGTCATCCTTAAGTATCTCCTGCATATCCATATCGGATATGCCATATCCTTCGCTGCTCTTTTTCTTCTTTTTCTTTCCAAATAAGCCCATTTTATTCCTCACTTATATATTACCTGATAGGTAATTGCGAAACGCAAATTTGCCACAAATAGTTGTGTAATTTTACTGGTACACTTCCGGACCTTTTGAACGCCATAATAGTTCGCTACGCGAACTAATGTCCTTAGCGGCTGTATTTTAGCCGCTTAGTACCGCTACGGCTTTCAAGGAGTGCGAACGTGTCTGGAAGTGTACTAATAAAATTACACAACGTCCGGAAGCAACACACTAAGTTTCACAATTGCCGTACCAATATTGCGAATGAAAGGAACCACACAATGAGATACGAAGAGTACACAATAGAGGGGCGCAATGCCGTAATAGAGGCATTCCGCTCGGGAAAGACGATAGATAAGCTTTACGTGCTTGACGGCTGTCAGGATGGACCAATCAAGACTATAGTGCGTGAGGCTAAAAAAGGTGATACGATCATAAATTTTGTCACAAAGGAAAGACTTGATGAGATGAGCCAGACAGGTCATCATCAGGGAGCAATCGCCAAGGCGGCGGCTTATGAGTATGCGGAGGTTTCCGATATTTTAGAAGCAGCCAGAGAAAAAGGAGAACCTCCTTTTATTCTTTTACTTGATGGAATAGAGGATCCGCATAATCTTGGGGCGATTATAAGAACGGCAAATCTTGCAGGTGCACATGGTGTAATTATACCTAAGCGGCGCGCTGTAGGGCTTACCGCCGTTGTTGCAAAGACAAGTGCGGGTGCGATTAACTATACACCTGTCGCAAAGGTTACGAACCTTGCTTCCACGATTGACGAGCTTAAAAAAGAAGGAATGTGGTTTGTCTGCGCAGACATGGGAGGCGAACTCATGTACAGGCAGAATCTCACAGGACCTATCGGACTTGTCATCGGCAATGAGGGTGAAGGTGTAAGCCGCCTTATAAAGGAAAAATGTGATTTCATTACCTCAATTCCGATGAAAGGAGACATAGATTCACTCAATGCTTCCGTTGCAGCGGGTGTGCTTTCCTATGAAATCGTGCGTCAGAGAATGATGGGCAAATAACCTTTTAGCATAATCTGTGAAGTGAGGTCTGTCAGATGGAAAAAAAGGATTATAAGGAATATTCAGATGAGCTGTTAGTCAGGATGGCAAGAGATGGTGATGAGAAGGCTGAGGATTTTCTTCTGAAAAAATATAAGGATTTTGTCCGTTCAAAGGCAAGGGCGTATTTCCTTGTCGGAGGTGACAGTGATGACCTTATTCAGGAGGGCATGATAGGACTGTATAATGCTATAGGGCATTACGATGAGAGCATGGCATCGTCATTTATGACTTATGCGGCAATATGTATAAATAACAAGCTGATTTCTGCGGTATCTGCCGATGGCAGACAGAAGAATGCGCCACTTAACGGATATGTGTCAATATACAGCAGCATAACGGATGAGACAGGGGAGGAGGCGTCCTTGTCTGATGTCCTCCCCGATACGGAAAATATCAACCCTGAAGCAATCATTCTCAATGAAGAGCAGGAAAAGCTTACGATAAACCGCCTTCTTGGCAAGCTGAGCGCACTTGAGAAGGAAATACTGTCATACTATATGGAGGGAATGAGTTATTCAGAGATTGCCAAGCTTATCGGAAAAACAGAGAAGTCCGTGGATAATGCAATTCAGAGGATTCGCCTTAAGATGAGAAAATAATATATGTCAAGTATTTTAAAATTATTTCTTGACAAAGTGATTATAATTTGATAAGATAAGGACTCGGGTGATGTAAGATACATCTGCCCGTTCATGTTGCTACTATGGCTCAGTCGGTAGAGCGTCGCCTTGGTAAGGCGGAGGTCACGGGTTCGATTCCCGTTAGTAGCTTACACAGAAAGAGGGTATAGCCAGGTGCTATACCCTTTTTTTCTGTGTGTGGGTAACATTATGCTGCCTGATTAAAAAATAAATATGAGGAGAAAAAGAAAATGTATCTCAAACCAAAGCTGATAACTTGTATGAAAAACTACAGCTTTTCACAGTTTACCAAGGATGTGGTCTCCGGTATTATAGTTGCAATCATTGCACTGCCGCTGTCAATCGCGCTGGCGCTTGCGTCAGGTGTGGGACCGGAGCAGGGACTTTACACCGCAATAGTTGCAGGCTTTGTAATTTCACTTCTTGGCGGAAGCCGCGTTCAGATTGCCGGACCTACTGCTGCATTTGCTTCGATAGTTGCAGGAATTGTGGCAAGAAACGGAATGGACGGACTTGTTCTTGCGACTATACTCGCAGGTATAATTTTGATTCTTATGGGTGTATTTAAGCTCGGGGCGCTCATAAAATTTATTCCATTCACGATTACTACAGGTTTTACACTGGGTATTGCAGTGACTATAGCAATCGGACAGATTAAGGATTTTCTTGGACTTACATTTGTAAATTCACCTATTGAGACGATGGACAAGCTCCTTGAGGTGTTCAGATGTATAGGTACATTTAACTGGCAGGCTCTGGTTGTAGGTATGGTGTGTCTTTTGATACTTATATTCTGGCCGAAGAGGCTTGAAAAGATTCCGGCTTCACTTATTGCCGTGGTTGTCGGGGCAGCCATGGTTGCACTTTTGAAGATGGATGTTAAGACGATAGGAGATTTATATGACATATCATCGGCACCTCCTAAGTTTTCGCTCCCGGTATTTTCGTTTGAAAAGATGTCTGCTGTGGCTTCCGATGCGTTCACGATAGCGATTCTCGCAGCCATTGAGTCGCTTCTTTCATGTGTTGTCGCAGATGGTATGATAGGAAGCAGGCACAATTCCAATATGGAGCTTGTAGCGCAGGGTGCAGGAAACATTGCGTCAGCTTTATTTGGAGGTATTCCTGCTACGGGAGCTATAGCAAGAACAGCAGCTAACATAAAGAACGGTGGACGTACGCCTATAGCAGGTATGGTTCACGCCGTTGTGCTCTTACTTATACTTGTTTCGCTTATGCCGCTTGCAAAGCTTATTCCTATGCCGGCTATCGCTGCAATACTTTTCATGGTTGCGTACAACATGAGTGGCTGGAGAACCTTCGCGCACCTTATAAAAACATCACCAAAGAGTGATAATATTGTGCTCATTGTCACATTCGTATTTACGGTTGTGTTCGATCTTGTTGTTGCCATAGGTGTTGGCCTTGCACTTGCATGTGTACTTTTTATGAAGAGAATGTCCGAGGTTACGGATGTACACGGATGGGTATATCTTGATGAGGAGAACAGGACTGCTGATAATGCGGATAACCTCCATTTCAAGAATGTTCCAAAGGGTGTCCAGGTATTTGAGATTACAGGTCCGATGTTTTTTGCTGCGACAGAGAAATTCGGAAATGTTCTTTTTGACAAATCAACCAAGGTGCTTATTATCAGAATGAGAAGTGTCCCGGCTATTGATGCCACAGGAATACAGGCTATTGAGAAGATAATAGCCAGATGTAAAAAGAATGGAACCAAGGTTATATTCTCACATGTAAATGAGCAGCCGATGAAGATATTTATGAAATCAGGTATATTTGAGGAGCTTGGTGAAGAAGCCTTCTGTGCCAATATAGATGATGCGCTCGCAGAGAGTGAAGAGTTTATTAAAAATCGATAAAGGATATTTACGAAACAAAATATATTTGCTTGACAGACGCTTTGCATACGATATATAATTTGTATGAAGCGTACCATTATGCATAGTACGCAACTGTACAATCTGCAGTTGCGTATTTTAATTAATGGATGCGTGTAAAACAAAGCGCTGTTATGTTTTTGGATTATTGACTGAGTTAACAACGAGAGGAGTTTTTATGTTTCAGATTGATATTATGTCGCGTATCCCTGTATATGAACAGCTTATACGCCAGACTGAAAAGTTCATATTGCTCGGTGTTCTGAAGGAGGGGGATAAGCTGCCGAGTGTGAGACAGCTTTCTGCCGAACTGTCAATCAATCCGAATACCATACAGAAGGCGTTCACTGAGCTTGACAGGAGAGGTATAATCTTTTCGGTGAATGGCAGGGGGAATTTTGTCGCGGATAAGGCACTTAAGGCACTTGAGGTGTCAAGACGCTCTGCCTTCAGTGATATTAAGGATCAGATTAAGGATTTTGCGCTTGCCGGAATATCGCGCACTGAATTGCATGAATATATAGACGAGATTTACGATGAAATGGGGGATAAGTCATGATTGAGGCGAAGAATGTAAGCAAGAGCTTCGATGGCTTTTGCGCACTTAATGATATCAGCTGTGTAATCCCTGATGGATGTATATATGGGCTTGTGGGAACAAACGGTGCCGGAAAATCGACACTGCTGCGTATAATGACAGGTGTCTACAGGCAGGATGCCGGGGGACTTACCTATGACGGCATGCCGGTGTATGAGAACCCCATCATTAAGAAGGATATAGTGTATGTGCCGGATGAGTTATATTTTCTTCCGGGAGCTAACCTAAACCGTATGGCTAAGCTGTATGCCGCAGTCTATCCGGGATTTGATATGAAGAAGTTTACAGGGCTTGCAGAGAACCTGCGGCTTGACAGAAAGAAGAATATTGCAACATTCTCGAAGGGAATGAAAAGGCAGGCGGCAATCATGCTTGCACTTTCGTGCTGCCCGAAATATATGTTTTTTGATGAGACCTTTGACGGACTTGATCCGGTTATGAGAAATCTAATAAAGGCGATAATATGTCAGGAGGTTGAGGATAGGCATGCGGTGGCGGTCATTACCTCACACTCCCTGAGGGAGCTTGAGGATACCTGCGACCAGCTTGCACTCCTGCATAGGGGAGGTCTGGTGCTTGAGAGTGAGCTTATCGACCTTAAGACTAACATGTTCAAGGTTCAGACAGCGTTTCTTGATGAGTATGACAGGGGCAGATTTGAGGGGATCAACATACTGCATTTTGCCAAGAGGGGGTCTGTTTCCAATATAATTGTGCGTGGAGACAGGGAAGAGATTATCGCGCGTTTTAATGCGCTTCATCCGGTAATACTTGATATTCTTCCGCTTACGCTTGAGGAAGTGTTCACCTACGAGGTTGAAGCATTAGGCTATGATTTTTCGGCAATGTTTGATAAGGAGGTGGAGCAGGGATGAAGCATGATAAGAAGATATACAGCCGACGTCTGATGAATGAGGCGATGCGGCAGATAAAGCTTCCGGGAATAATAGGAACACTGCTGCTTGTGGGGGCGGCCTTCTTCTCTGCCATTGTACAGCTGTTTAAACTAAGGGAGAACGGAAGGATTCCGGGGTCGTACAGCTTTTTTGAGATGAATCCGTATATTATGCTTGTTATGTATGCATTTGTGCCGTTAATGGTCATGATGCTGTTCGGTTTTATGAACAAAAGAAGAGCCAGCGATTTCTATCATTCGCTGCCGTATTCGAGAATCTGCATTTATATAAGCTTCCTGTCGGCGGTTATTATATGGTGTATTATTATCATTTGCTCAGGAAGTCTTGTGACAGTGGCTGTTGCGTGTGTTTCAGACAGCTTTGCACTTGATTGTAAAAATATAGCTTTAACCATTGTAAGTGCCATATCGGGCTGTGTGCTGACAATGGCGGTGACAGTGCTTGCGATGACATTGACAGGCACATACCTTACAAATGTTATCACTGCACTTTTGATTCTTTTTGTTCCGAGGGGAATAATATTTGCCTGCAGCAGGATGTTCAGCGCATCAACACCGTTTGTTGTACTATCGGCAAATGCACTTATAGGAAATGAGAGCAATATTCCGTTTTCGCTGATAACAAGCTTTATGGGGTTCTACGGAATAAGCGGAATGGAAATATTCAGTTCGCCGGTTCCTTCGTTGTATTCTGTGCTGCTGGGTCTGATTTATATATGTATAGGTGCGGTATGCTTCATAAGAAGAAGGAGCGAGAATGCTACACAGGCTTCAATCAACAGATGGCTCCAATCGGTTCTTAGAATGATTCCGGCAATAGTGATATCGCTTACAGCGGTATCAGTCATGTTTAACGCACATACGTCAGGAGAGCGGATTGACACTTCGGATATATTCGTTGTTATAATGTCTTATGTCGCGGCAGTTGTTGCATATTTCCTCTATGAGATTATCACAACAAGGCGGATACGGAAAATATACAGAACAATACCGGGGCTCATGGCTGTATTTGCGGTAAGCTTTGTGATGTACTTTTCTCTCAGATCTTCGTATGACTATCATATTTCACTGACGCCGGATGGAAAAGAGCTGGAATATGTTGTTGTTCATGGACCTGAGGATAATGTGTTCTGGCAGGATACGGATGATATAAAATTGTATTCTGCTGCGGCTAAGGATGTGGCAGGCGACTGCCTGAAGGATACGATAAGTCTGTGGAAGTATAACAAGACAGGCGCAAAGGGATTTTACAACCAGTTTTATACAGGAAGCATGGTAGTTGAATACCATTATATGAACGGCAGGAGCATAACAAGAAAGGTGATTGTGAATGAAACGAGATATGTACAGCTTCAGAGAGCACTCACTAATGAAAATGATTTTGTATCCAATTTTGGAAAGAGTGTCTTTGACAGTAAGAATATCCAATACTCTGTCGGTTTCATAGAACCGGACAGCAATGCCGGAAGAAATGTATATAATACCTTCATTGCCGAGCTTAAGACAAAGGGAATATCAAAGCTGTTTGATATTATAGATAACAGGAGAAGCAATGACAGCCTGTTTCAGATAGACCTCTGCAGCCGCGATGGAGGGATGTATTCGACAGCATATATCAGCTTTGACATGCCGCTCACTCTGGTAGAGTATATGAATGCACTTAATGAGCAGTATGGAAATGTGGATTGTGAGAGGTTTGTGAAGCTGGAAAAAGAGATAAAGAACAGATCTGAAAATGAGCAGTGTGATGACGGAGCATATCTGCATGGCTCGATAGATTTTAATTTGTATACGGTTCTGCCTGATGGAAGCTTTGAGAAAACAGGTGCTCACGGATATGTTTATGATGATGAGGATTTTATGACTGTTTCATCAGATAAGAGCATGGAATATATATCGGAGCTTGGCAGAATGCTTACGGTAAGAAAAGTGGGCATATCAGATATAAAGCCGGGGGCAATGCTTTTATATGTACAGTATTATGAGGACAGGCAGGTTCCGACTATACACTATTATGGAACAGAATATAGTGTGATGTATACGGGCAATACCACCCAGAATGATTATGGATGGTATATTGTTGACGAGAGAGCCGCTGAGCTCATTAAAAAGCTCTCAATGGAGAAATCTGTTGAGATAGAAAAATAAAATACTCTTTCATATATTGTAATTTTATGTTAAAATATGGTCGAATGCGGATAATATATTTGCAGGCGGCCATTTTTGTTAAATAATAATAGCTATGCTGCAGGGACAGAAGGGATAAGCCCGCCGGAACTGCACTTTTCACAAAACGTCGCCGGGAAACGGAGAATAGAAACAAAATGCTGGAATTACAGAATGTGTCATATAGTGTGACAGAGAATGATACATCCGATGGAAGCGGGGCTTCCAAGGAGATAATCAAGAATATAAGCCTTAAGATTGAGGACGCTTTTACAGCGATTACAGGACCTAACGGCGGCGGTAAGTCCACGCTTGCAAAGCTTATCGCCGGTATAATCAGGCCGACATCGGGAAGTATTCTGCTTGATGGACAGGATATAACCCGGATGTCGATAACGGACAGGGCAAGAGCCGGAATAAGCTTTGCATTCCAGCAGCCGGTGAGGTTTAAGGGGCTTACGGTTAAGGATCTTATAATGCTTGCCTCAGGTGACAGGAAGATGACTGTTGCGGGTGTGTGTGAATATCTTTCGGCAGTTGGTCTGTGTGCAAGGGAATATGTCAACAGGGAGGTAAATGCAAGCCTTTCGGGCGGAGAACTTAAAAGAATTGAGATTGCCATGATTCTGGCGCGTGGAACGAAGCTTTCGGTGTTTGATGAGCCGGAGGCGGGAATAGATTTATGGAGCTTTAACAATCTGATTAAGGTATTTGAACAGATGCATGAAAAGACCAGTGGTTCCATTATAATAATTTCACATCAGGAGAGGATACTCAATATAGCCGACAGGATTATAGTGATAGCTGATGGGCAGGTAAGAAAAAGCGGCAGCAGGGAGGAAGTCCTTGAAGAGCTTCTGGCTGCGGACACCGGCTGCAAATATTATAAGGGACAGGAGGCATGAGCAGAATATGGATGCGATTCAGAAAAGTCTTCTCGAGCAGATTGCCGGTCTTCATGAGGTGCCGGCAGGAGCATATAATTTCAGAGTGAATGGTCAGGCTGCGGGACGAAGCACAACTGCCAATATTGATATAGTTACCAAGGAGGATAAGCCGGGAATTGATATAATAATCAAGCCGGGAACCAAGAATGAGAGTGTGCACATACCAGTTATTCTGAGTGCAACAGGCTTGAAGGATCTTGTGTATAACGATTTCTATATAGGTGAAGGAAGTGATGTGACCATAGTCGCAGGTTGTGGAATACACAACGGCGGTGATGCGGATTCGTCACATGATGGTATTCATACATTCCATATTGGGAAGAATGCGAGGGTTCGCTATGTAGAAAAGCATTATGGCGAAGGCGATGGAATGGGAAAGCGTGTAATGAATCCGACTACCGTAGTTGAGATAGCCGAGGGTGGTTACATGGAGATGGATACAGTACAGATAAGAGGTATCGATTCCACGCATAGAGTGACTGCCGGAAAGCTTGGAAAGGATGCCACACTTATCATACGTGAGAAGATTATGACCCATGGGCAGCAGCGGGCGACAACGGATTTTAAGGTTGACTTAGACGGTGAAGGTTCATCGGCTAATGTAATTTCAAGGTCTGTTGCCAAGAATAAGTCATATCAGCTCTTTAAGTCGGTAATCAATGGAAATAACAGATGTGCGGGACATTCGGAATGTGACGCTATTATAATGGATGAAGCTACAGTGAGTGCTGTTCCGGAGATTACAGCGAACAATATTGATGCCAGTCTTATTCATGAGGCTGCTATCGGAAAGATCGCAGGAGAACAGATTATTAAGCTGATGACCTTAGGACTCACCGAGGCTGAGGCAGAAGCACAGATAGTAAATGGATTTTTAAAGTAAAGGAGAGGTATCAATGATAGACAAAAGGAAAAATGTTGTATTTGATGATACACCCATAAAATGCGACAAATGTGGTGGAAGATATATATTTCAGGGAGCCGGGAAATATATCTGTGAGGACTGTGGAAATGTAGTATATGATGATTTTGGAAAGGTAAAGGCATATATAGATGAACATGGACCAAGTCCGGGAATAGTGATTTCGGAGGCTACAGGTGTCTCAATCAATAAAATCAATAAGCTGCTGCGTCAGGGAAGAATAGAGATACCGGATGGCTCGGGGCAGTATATTCCATGTGAGAGGTGCGGAGAGCCTATAAGATATGGCAGATTCTGTCCGGCATGTGCTGCAATTCTCACCAAGAATCTTTCGGCTGTGCTTACAAGTGCGGATGTCGGAGAGAAGCCTAAAAATACCATGAAAGGAAAAATGCATACAGATGCTTTCTTGAGAAAGGGTGATAAGTGATGAATAAGTTTGGAATCAAGGTTAAAGGAATTGTAAAGAACAATGATAAGTTCTTGATACTTCGCAAGTGGTATGATGACAGGATAACAGAGCCATATCAGTGGGAATTTGTTGATGGTGACCTGGAGTATGGCGCAGGACCGGATTTGTATGTAGAACAGTTAATCAACGAAGCCACGGGGTTAGATGCCCGGATTGACAGTATACCATATACATGGTCATATTCACTTGGCGACATGCAGATTGTCGGTATTGCTTATCTGTGCCACGCAGAATCGGATATGGTTATTCTCTCCGAGGCAGTAAGTGATTTTAAGTGGGTTACAGCCTCAGAGCTGTCTGAATATATTGAAAACAAGGGCGTTTTAAATGATCTTAAAAATGCAGGAATTATATAGGAGGAATTATGATTAACAAGCTTATCACCAACATCAGGAAGACAAATGCACCTATAGTTGTAGGACTTGATCCTATGCTCAGCTATATTCCGGAGCATATCCAGAAGAAGGCATTTGCAGAGTACGGAGAGACATTAGAGGGAGCAGCAGAAGCTATATGGCAGTTTAACAAGGAGATAATTGATAAGACATATGATCTTATTCCGGCTGTTAAGCCTCAGATTGCCATGTATGAGCAGTTCGGCATACCGGGACTTGAAGCGTTTTCACGCACGGTTAAGTATGCAAAGGAGAAGAACCTTGTTATTATAGGAGATGTCAAGAGAGGTGATATCGGCTCCACATCGGCTGCCTATGCGGTTGCACATCTTGGAAGGGTCAATGTGGGAACGAAGTCATACAGTGCATTTGATGAGGATTTTGCTACGGTTAATCCTTACCTAGGTTCGGATGGTATCAAGCCTTTTATTGACGTATGTAAGGAGGAGAAGAAGGGTATTTTCATACTTGTAAAGACATCTAATCCTTCAAGCGGAGAATTTCAGGACAGAATCATTGATGGAAGACCACTTTATGAGTGGGTTGGCGAGAAGGTTGCCGAGTGGGGAGCTGAATGCATGGGAGATGGCTACAGCTATGTGGGCGCTGTTGTTGGTGCCACATACCCTGAGATGGGAAGAACACTGAGAAAGCTTATGCCTAAGAGCTTTATTCTTGTACCGGGATATGGTGCACAGGGTGGCAAGGGCGCCGATCTTGTGGATTTCTTTAATGAGGACGGACTTGGTGCTATAGTTAACAGCTCAAGAGGAATAATCGCTGCTTATAAGAATGAGAAGTATACACAATACGGAGCGGAGAATTTCGGTGATGCGTCAAGAGCTGCAGTGATGGATATGGTTGCCGATATCAATGGAGCACTCGCAAACAAATAAGGTGGAGAATACTATGTCAAAATACACAGAAACAGCAAAAGTGGTTTGTCAGGAGAAGCTTTTAGACGGAATTTACAGCCTCGTGCTTGAGACAAAAGATATTGCGAAGGAGGCACGCCCGGGACAGTTTGTTTCACTGTACACGCATGATGGCTCGAAGCTTCTGCCAAGACCGATAAGCATTTGTGAGGTGAATGGGAACACACTAAGACTTGTATACAGAGTTGTAGGCTTTGGTACGGGCGAATTTTCCCGCTATGTACAGGGGGATACGGTAAAGATTATCGGCCCTCTTGGTAATGGATTTACTATAAAGGACAAGAAGCCTGTGCTTGTCGCGGGTGGAATCGGAATTCCTCCTATGCTTGAGCTGGCAAAGGGAATACATTCGGCGTATCCCGATATGGAGATTACGGCGGTGCTTGGATATCGTGACAGCAACACATTCCTTGTTGAGGATATGAAGAAATATGCCAGGGTTGTGATTGCTACAGATGACGGAAGCCTTGGAGTACATGGTAATGTTATTGATGCCATAAAGCAGGAAAATATTGAAGCCGGAGTGTTCTACGCATGTGGTCCTGCTCCTATGCTGAGAGGGCTTAAGATGTATGCGGAGGATAAGGGAACAGAAGCCCAGATTTCCCTCGAGGAGAAGATGGCCTGCGGCATAGGCGCATGTCTTGCCTGTGTATGCAGGACAAAGGATATTGATGAGCATTCACATGTCCACAATGCCAGAATATGCAAGGATGGCCCGGTATTCGATTCAAAGGAGGTGGAGCTGTAATGGAATTATGTACAACGGTAAATATCGCGGGTGTTGAACTTAAGAATCCTGTTATGACGGCTTCGGGAACCTTCGGGTCAGGTGCAGAATATGGTGAATTTGTCGATCTGAATATGCTTGGAGCGGTTGTGACTAAGGGCGTGGCTAATGTTCCATGGCCGGGAAATCCTACACCCAGGATTGCAGAGACCTATGGTGGAATGATTAATGCCATCGGACTTCAGAATCCGGGAATAGATGTATTTTGCAAAAGGGATATTCCGTTCCTGAGGAAGTACGATACAAAGATTATTGTCAATGTGTGCGGAAAGACGGAGGAGGATTATGTTGAGGTTGTTGAACGGCTTGCAGATGAGCCTGTTGACATGCTTGAAATCAATATTTCCTGCCCTAATGTGAAGGAGGGCGGAATAGCTTTCGGTCAGAATCCCGACAGTGTTGAGCATATCACTTCGGTTTTAAAAAAGCATGCGAAGCAGCCGGTCATTATGAAGCTCAGCCCTAATGTGACGGACATCACTGTAATGGCTAAGGCGGCTGAGGCAGGCGGAGCCGATGCGATTTCACTCATCAATACTCTCACAGGAATGAAGATTGATGTGAACAGGAGAACCTTCGCGGTTGCCAATAAGACAGGAGGACTCTCCGGCCCTGCAATCAAGCCTGTGGCCGTGAGAATGGTATATCAGGCGGCACATGCGGTTAAGATACCTGTTATAGGAATGGGCGGCATAATGAATGCCGAGGATGCGCTGGAGTTCATCATGGCAGGTGCAACGGCAGTATCAATAGGAACCGCCAATTTCCACAATCCTTACACAACAATAGAGGTTCTTGAAGGAATTAAGGCATACATGGAGAAGAATAAGGTGAATGATATCAAAGAGCTTATCGGCTGTGTGCATTAAGGACTATAGCAGGGAGGCAGAAGGGAGTTAAGAGTTGAACTGGGTATTGATAACAGTTATAGCAGTGTTAGCGTTGTCAACAATAGTGGGGATGTACAGGGGAATCATCAAAATGATTTTTTCTGTTGTATCACTTGTCGGAACGCTGATAGCTGTATTCATGCTTCTGCCGTTTGTCACAGGAGCTATAAAGGATAATACTAAAATATATGATGGAATACAGGCTATTGTTGAGGAAAACATAATTACCGATAGCATGTTTGAGCTTAAAAGCGACGAGGAGATAATAGACAGTCTGAATTTTCCTGAAGTTATAAAGGATATGCTGAAGGAGAATAATACCGTGACAAAATATGCGCAGTTAGGTGTCAGCAGCATAAAGGAATATATGATAAACTACATATCGGATTTGATATTTAATGTGATTACGTTTGTCATAAGCTTCTTGATTGTATTCATATTGCTGAGAGTAATATTCGGATTTATCTCTGTGCTTGCGAAGCTTCCGGTTCTCAGGCAGATAAATAAGGCGGCGGGTGCTGCCGCAGGCTTTGTCATCGGACTTTTCGCAATATGGATTGTGTTTGCGGTGTTAACCGTATTTGGAAGCTCTGCGCTCTCTAAGGAAGTGTTTGCCGCAGTCAATGACAATGTATTTCTTACATTCATATATGATAAGAATTTCATTATGAAATATGTGCGCATTATAATGCGTTAAATGATTGAAAATAGGATATGTGTGTGTTACAATCACACAGATAATGCTTACTTTATAACAATAGTGAAGGAGAACAAATATGGAACAGTACAAGCAGGAATTTATTGATTTCATGGTAGAGAGCAATGTCTTGAAATTCGGCGATTTTACTTTGAAGAGCGGCAGAAAGTCTCCGTTCTTTATGAATGCAGGAGCTTATGTGACAGGCTCACAGCTTAAGAAATTAGGAGAATATTATGCGAAGGCTATTCACGATAACTATGGTGATGACTTTGATGTATTATTCGGACCGGCATACAAGGGAATTCCTATCAGTGTTGTTACAGCAATTGCGTATAGTGAATTATACGGCAAGGAGGTTCGCTATTGTTCGGACAGAAAAGAAGAGAAGGATCACGGCGCAGATAAGGGTGGATTCCTTGGAAGCAAGCTTGTTGATGGTGACAGGGTGGTTATGATTGAGGATGTCACCACATCCGGAAAGTCCATGGAAGAGACCGTACCTAAGGTAAGAGGAGCAGCCAATGTAGAAATCGTTGGTCTTATGGTGTCACTTAACCGCATGGAGGTAGGTCTTTCAGGTACGAAGAGCGCTCTCGATGAAATTAAGGAGAAGTATGGTTTTGACGCCAAGGCTATTGTGTCTATGAAGGAAGTTACAGAGTATCTTTACAATAAGCCATGCCACGGAAGGGTTCTTATTGATGATGAGATAAAGTCAAGAATAGATTCATATTATGAGACATACGGAGTGAAATAGTTGGAGGTGTTTGGATGAACGAAAAACTTTTTAAGAGAGTAAAGGGTTCGGGAGCAGCGGCGATAACCACGGGAATCATCACTGTGGTTGCGGGAGCAGCCTGTGGAATCCTGATGATTGTGACGGGAGCTAAGCTGCTTGCGGCCAAGCCGGATACACTTTTTTAGGATTGATATATTATGAAAAAGACAAAACTTCGTTTTTCCTATAAGGAATATACAATCGGAGGAGTTCTCTCATCGGCATTGGCGGTTTTTTCACTGCTTGCATTGGGCTATAGCATATTGCTGTCATTTAGGGCACGCGGTGAAGGCAGCATGCAGGTGGGAGCATACGGACTTTTAGCGCTGGTATTGTCTCTTTTCGGGCTTATTTTCGGGCTGTTAAGCTATAAGGAACAGGATAAGCGCTATGGAGTTTCTTTTTTTGGCACATTTATCAATGGTATTATTATTGTTATGCTGATATTATTTATACTTGTCGGGCTTTAAAAAAATACACATAAAGGAGAACTACAATGGCAAAAGTAGGTATTGTTATGGGAAGTGATTCAGACCTTCCGGTTATGTCTAAGGCAGCACAGATGCTTGAAAAATTTGGGATTGATTACGAGATTACGATTATTTCGGCTCACAGAATGCCGGATGTATTTTTTGACTATGCTTCTAAGGCTGAGGAGAAGGGAATTAAGTGCATCATCGCGGGTGCAGGAGGAGCGGCTCATCTTCCGGGAATGTGTGCGGCTATATTCCCGCTTCCTGTTATCGGTGTTCCAATCCATACGAAAGCTCTTGGAGGTGTGGATTCTCTCTATTCTATCGTTCAGATGCCAAGTGGTATTCCGGTTGCAACGGTTGCAATAGATGGAGGAGCCAATGCGGGTATTCTCGCTGCTAAGATTCTTGCAGCATCAGATGCTGAGCTTCTTGCTAAGCTTAAGGCTTATAAAGAAGAGCTGAAGGCAGGCGTCATGGCTAAGAAGGAGAAGATTGAAAAGACAGGATATGAAGGCTACAACGCATAAATAGATATATATTTACAGCTTTGAATACGATTTACAACATCATAATACAATAATGGAGGAAAGAAAAATGGATTATAAGAATTCCGGAGTAGATATTGAAGCAGGATATAAGTCGGTTGAGCTTATGAAGGAGTATGTAAAGGGAACGATGAGACCGGAGGTATTAGGTGGTCTTGGCGGATTCTCGGGAGCATTTTCATTGAAGGCAATTAAGGATATGGAAGATCCTGTTTTGTTATCGGGAACAGACGGCTGTGGTACGAAGGTTAAGCTTGCCATTATCATGGATAAGCATGACACAATAGGTATCGATGCGGTTGCTATGTGTGTTAATGATGTTGCGTGCGCAGGCGGTGAGCCGTTATTTTTCTTAGACTATATTGCCTGCGGCAAGAATTATCCGGAGAAGATTGCCATGATTGTAAAGGGTGTTGCAGAGGGCTGTAAGATGTCTGAGTGTGCACTTATCGGTGGTGAGACAGCCGAGCACCCTGGACTTATGCCTGAGGAGGATTATGACCTTGCAGGCTTCTCAGTAGGTGCGATTGACCGCAAGGATATGATTACAGGACAGGATATCAAGGACGGAGATACACTTGTTGCCATCGCTTCATCAGGTGTACATTCTAATGGTTTCTCACTTGTCCGCAAGGTATTTGAAAAAGAGCTTACCAAGGAAGGCTTAAGTACATATTATGATGAGCTTGGAAAGACACTTGGAGAGGCACTTCTTGAGCCTACAAGAATTTATGTAAAGGCACTCAAGTCTGTTAAGAAAGCGGGCGTTAAGATTAAGGGCTGCAGCCATATCACAGGCGGTGGTTTCTATGAGAATATTCCGAGAATGCTTCCTGATGGAATCAGAGCTGAGGTTAAGAAGGACAGCTATGAGCTTCCTGCAATCTTCAAGATGCTTGCCAGAAAGGGAAATATCGAGGAACAGATGATGTACAACACCTTCAACATGGGTGTCGGAATGGTTCTTGCGGTAGATCCTGCCGATGCAGATAAGACAATTGCTGCCATCAATGAGGCAGGCGAGAAGGCATTCGTTATCGGAAAGGCTGTTGCAGGCGAGAAGGGAGTTACCGTATGCTAAGGATTGCGGTGCTTGTATCCGGTGGCGGAACGAATCTCCAGGCTATCATTGACGGTGTCAATTCAGGGAAGATACATAACACGGAGATTGCGGTTGTCATAAGCAATAACCGCAAGGCCTATGCCCTTGATAGAGCAAGGAACAACAATATTCCTGCAGAGTGTATATCTCCTAAGAGCTTCGCGGACAGAGAGGAGTTCCATAGGGCACTTCTTGCGGCGGTGGATTCATATAAGGTTGACCTTATTGTGCTTGCGGGCTTTCTTGTTGCCATCCCTGAGATTATGGTCAAGGCATATACAAACAGAATTATAAATATACATCCATCACTAATACCTTCGTTCTGCGGAAAGGGTCACTACGGGCTTCATGTCCATGAGGCGGCTCTTGGCAGAGGAGTTAAGGTGACAGGTGCAACCGTTCATTTTGTGGACGATGGAACGGACACAGGTCCTATAATTTTACAGAAGCCTGTTATGATTGAGCAGGATGATACGCCGGAGACACTCCAGAGACGTGTCATGGAGCAGGCTGAATGGGTGATACTTCCTCAGGCTATTGATTTGATAGCACAGGGGAAGGTCAAGGTAATTGACGGTAAGACTGTAATTGAACAATGATAAAATGTGCTGTCCGGACAGGAGGTGCCGGACAGTATTGCTAAAGTTTCAGACAGAAAGGAACAGTTATGAGAATTCTTATTGTTGGTAGTGGTGGAAGAGAGCATGCGATAGCATGGAAATGTGCACAGAGTAAGAGGGTTGACAAGATATTCTGCGCCCCGGGTAATGCCGGAATCGGTCAGATAGCTGAATGTGTTCCTATTACGGCTATGGAATTTGACAAGCTTGCAGCGTTTGCCAAGGAGCAGAAGATAGATCTTACAATTATCGGTATGGATGATCCTCTTGTGGGAGGAATCGTCGATGCATTCGAGGCAGCAGGACTCCGCGTATTCGGACCTAGAAAGAATGCGGCTATCCTTGAGGGCTCAAAGGCATTTTCAAAGGATCTTATGAAGAAGTACAATATACCGACAGCGGGCTATGAGACCTTTAACAGCCCGGAGGCTGCACTTGAATACCTCAAGACAGCGGAGTATCCTACCGTTTTGAAGGCTGATGGTCTTGCACTTGGAAAGGGTGTGCTTATCTGCAATACCAGGGAGGAGGCTGAGGCAGGCGTCAAGACACTCATGCTTGACAAGCAGTTCGGCTCAGCAGGTGACAGAATAGTTATAGAGGAATTTATGACGGGACGTGAGGTGTCGGTTCTTTCATTTGTAGATGGACACACAATCAAGATTATGACCTCGGCACAGGATCACAAGCGTGCAAAGGATGGCGACAAGGGTCTTAACACAGGCGGAATGGGAACCTTCTCACCAAGCCCATTCTACACACCTGAGGTTGACGAGTTCTGTAAGAAGTACATATATCAGGCAACCGTGGATGCTATGAAGGCGGAGGGAAGAGAGTTCAAGGGAATCATTTTCTTCGGACTTATGCTCACACCGAAGGGACCTCGCGTGCTTGAGTACAACGCTCGTTTCGGAGACCCTGAGACGCAGGTTGTGCTTCCGAGAATGATGAACGATATTATTGATGTGTTCGAGGCATGTATTGATGGAACACTCGATAAGATTGACCTCGAGTTCGAGGATAATGCGGCTGTATGTGTCGTGCTTGCATCTGACGGATATCCTGAGAAGTATGAGAAGGGCAAGCTTATCACAGGACTTGAGGCGTTTGACAACAATCCCGGCTATTACTGCTTCCACGCCGGAACTAAGCTCACAGACGAAGGCTTTGTTACCAACGGAGGAAGAGTCTTAGGAATCACAGCTACAGGTGCCGACCTTAAGACCGCACGAGCCAATGCGTATAAGGCTACGGAATGGGTTTCATTTGAGAATAAGTATATGAGACATGACATCGGTAAGGCGATTGATGAGGCGTAATAGAGAGCTGTCATTACAGCAATTATAGATATGACAGATAGTAAGAGATTTATGTGATATGAAGGGCGGAGTGTTCAACTCCGCCTTTTGTACAATATGGAGAAAAATATGGACAAAATTAATATCTTAGTCGCCGATGACGATGTTGAGATAGTATATATAATAAGAAAAATTCTTGCAGAGGAAGGTTTCAATGTGCTTGAGGCTTACAATGGGGAGGAAGCTCTTTCGCTCCTTTCATCCCAAAGCGTCCAGCTTGTGATACTTGACATTATGATGCCTAAGATGAACGGACTTCTTGCCACGATGAAGATAAGGGAGAAAAGCAATGTACCGATACTTATTCTGTCGGCAAAGGGGGAGGAGAGCGACAGGGTTATAGGTCTCACCACAGGGGCGGATGACTACCTTGTGAAGCCGTTTATGAGGGCAGAGCTTGTGGCGCGGGTCAATTCGCTTTTAAGGCGCTATATGAGGCTTGGCTCCATAGCGGAGGTTAAACCTGAATCGGTGTTGGTCTACCATGAACTTGAGCTTGACACACAGGCAAAGCGTTTCAATGTTCGGGGAAATGAGGTGAAGCTGACCCCTACGGAGCTTAAGATTGTGACACTTCTTATGAAAAATCCGGGCAGGATATTCAATGCGAAGGAGATATATGAGAGAGTGTGGGATAGTGACGCTTACGCGGCTGAGAACACGGTAATGATTCATATAAGCCGCATAAGGAGCAAGATTGAGATTAACCCGGCGAAGCCGGAATACATAAAGGTGGTGTGGGGAATTGGCTATAAGCTTGAGAGAGAATAAGATAGCGGGCAGGGCTTTTCTCATTGTCCCGGCGGTGTTCCTTACCGGGGCAATATATTTTCTGACGGCATTTGGTGAGTGGGGGCAGGTTGGTTTTAACAGAAGCTATGATTATTGGTATTGTCTGCCGGTGGGGCTCGTGTTTTTGTTTCTTTTCGTTCTAAGCTTCACGCTTGCGGGCAGCCTTTTTAAACATGCTAAAAGCAGTATGATGATGGAATTCAGAGCCCTGATTACGGCGCTGTCACTGATGGCGGTCATGCTGTGGATATACATTTATTACAACTGTACCGGCGGATATTATCATGTTGATTTTTTCAATATAATAGAATTAAGTCTTAAAAGAAGATTTGCGGTGTATATGCTGTGGCTTCTGTGCCTGCCGGCGGTCTATGTCCTGCTTCTCATGCTGCAGGGATTTGCCGCACAGATACGCGAAGGTGTACTGTTAAAGAGCAGCCTTGCCTATAGAATTGCGTATAGGTGCGGCAGGACAGAGAACATGAGAAGCATGGCGTGGCTATATATGCTTATCGCCTTTGAGTGCATGTTATCACTGGCACCGGTGTTCCTTGGAATGGGGATAGGGCTTATATATATGATAGATTACAAGCTTGCGCCGCTTATGATATGCCTGCTTGTGCTGTTGTACTTCGCCGCCTTTATGACGGCGTATTATCTGCTGATTAACGGAAAACAGTCCATGGTAAGAGACGCCGACAATGCGATGCGGGAGGCTGTAGAGCGGGCGGTTGCGAGCGAGAAGCTCAAGGTGGAGCTCATCACCAATGTGTCGCATGACCTCAGAACGCCGATGACTTCGATAGTGGGCTATGGCGAGATGCTTGAGGGCATGGAGCTTTCTGACGAGGCGGATGAGTGCGTAAGGAAGTTAAACCACAAATCGCGGTATCTTTTGTCGATGCTTGAGGATGTATTTGATATGTCAAAGACGGCGACCGGGAACGCGGCGCTCAATATGGAGGAGCTTGACCTTGTGATGCTCCTAAACCAGACCATAGCAGAGTGCGATGACAGGCTTGAGAAGTCGGGAAGAAAATTATGTGTGGATATCGACAGCGACAGTGTGCTTGTGAGGACGGATGGGAGCAGAATACACAGGGTATTTTCCAATCTCCTTGACAACGCGGTTAAATATTCGCTTGCCGGAACCAGAATATTTGTCACAATGAAAACGTATGATGACAGAGTCTCTGTAGAAATTATGAACACTTCGTCATACGAGATGAATTTTACGCCGGAGAGGATAACACAGAGGTTCGTGCGCGGAAACAGCGAGCGCACAGGCGAGGGGAGCGGAATAGGACTTGCCATCGCAAAGACATACACTGAGGGTGTGGGCGGCAGCTTTGACATAAGGCTGAAGGGCGATTCCTTCAGCGCGGTTGTGACCCTCCCGCTAGAGAGTTAGGGCAGATTGACAATTGAAAGAAAACTGAAAGATTTTCTAATAATTTATGAAAGTATTGTAATTTACCATGATATCAACTTAAATTCAGGGGGAAGATATCATGGTAAATTTTTTATTCTCATTTTTACTGCCTTTTCTGGTGGTCATAGCCGGGCTTGCGTTGAGAGGAGCGATGCCGTTCGGCAATGGAAGTCTTTTGGCGATAGATGCGTGGGGACAGTATTATCCCATGCTGTGCGCGATGAAGGAGGCAATAAAGAGCGGGGAGCTGTTCTGGTCCGGCAAAGGGCTGATGGGCTTTAACCTGTGGGCGCAGAATGCGTATTACACCAACAGCGTATTGTGGCTGCCGCTATATCTGCTTCCGGACAAGCTGATGATTGCCGGTATAAATATATTAGCTGCAATCAGAATAGGGCTTGCAGGGCTCACCTGTTCAATATATCTGTCAGGATGTACCGCTAAAAAGAAACCGCGCGGCGTGGATATGAAGCTGCCGGTGTTCTCAGCAGCCTACGCGCTGTCGGCGTACACGCTGGCTTTCATCAACCAGTTTATGTGGATGGACGCGGTGATATGTCTGCCGCTTGTCATAAAGGGGATTGATAACATACGCTCAAAAAGGGGCGGAATACTCTATATTGCCGCGCTATCATACACAATCATATCCAATTTTTACATCGGCTATATGGTATGTCTGTTTTCCGTGGTGTACTTTGCCGGCTGCGTCATCGGTGATAGAATGTCATTGGGACAGTTGTGGGAAAAAGTGTGGAGATTTCTGCTGTACTCACTGATTGCCGGGGCAATAAGTGCCGTGTACACAGTGCCGGCTTACTATGCCATAAGGAATACGGCTGCTTCGGGAGCAGGATTTGGCGGCAAGATAGAGTTCTACCATCCGGTGTCGGAGGTGCTTGCGGGATTTCTCCCGTTTCAAAAGATTTCCCTTGTGTATGAGGTTCCGAACATATACTGCGGGGCTGTGTGTATTGCGTTGTGCATATTATCTTTTTTTATACAGAAAAATATAAGAAAAAGAATCTGCATTATTTCAGGCTGCATTTTCTTCTATTTATCACTCAACTGTAATATTCTTGATTATGTGTGGCATGGCTTTCACTATCCGAACCAGCTTCCGGGAAGGTGGAGCTTCTGCCTGATTTTTCTTATTGTTAAGCAGGCGTATGTCTGCTGTGGTGAGCTTGAAAAATTGTGCAGGGAAAAGAATGAGTCGCGGGCTGTGAAAAAGCAGCAGAAGCCCGCGCGTGCCGGACATCGCCCGCACAGCCGATTTTCGTGGTGCGGTGTTATCGTTCTGCTTCTTTTTATAGAGGTGACTGCCAATGCGGTATATACTTTTTACAGCCAGATACGCATGGTCGATGGCAATGAGTATTATCAGACAATGGAGAAATATGAGAAGGTGGCTGGGGATATCAAAGCGGAGGATGGCTCCGCTTTTTACAGGACGGAGCTTGAGACGCCGTGGAATTTCAATCCGGGACAGCTATGCGGTTACAATGGGATATCCTACTATTCGTCAACGATGAGCAAGACGGCTTACGATTTTTTCGTGAATATGGGAATGTCCGTCTACGCTAAGAATCTCAGCACGCGGTACGATAAGAGCTGTGCGGCGGATGCTTTTCTTGGAGTTAAATACAGGATAAATAATGGTAAAGACGGAGCAGGTTATACGAAAAACGAGGCGGCTCTTCCGGTTGGTTACAGCATAAAAGCGGAGAGCTGTGAGGAATTTGTAAAGCTTTTAAACGATAAGAGCGCAGACTACGGAACGGTCAAGAACTTTATAGATGAGAACGTGCTTGGAAAAATGTACGATATATCGGTTGGGAACGGCTGGCATGGTCTTGCAGGCCAAAATGAGTATATATCGGGGAATATAATGACAAGAAGCGGAATACTTGTCATATCACTGCCATACAATGAGGGCTGGAGCATATATATTGATGGTGTAAAGCAGAGGACGGAAAGCCTTGCCGGATATATGATTATGACAAATATAGAAAACGGGAACCACCTTATCGAGATGAAACACAGGACAAAGGGGCTTGGAGCCGGGGCGTTCATAAGTATTCTGGCAGTTGCGGGGGCGGTTGTGTATTACCGCAGGAGAAATTGATTTAGCGTAATTTCGTAAGATTCAGATGTCAAAACATGTTATATAAACCTAGCTGTGTATAACGTATTATGTTTATGCATATCACGACCTTTGGGAGAAGCTTAGATGTTCTTAGAACATCTTGCTTCGGACAACGGAGCTGATATGC
>OLGH01000509.1_pt1 | contig 47237 bp, 47 predicted proteins | sample 1604851 | NCBI WGS metagenome assembly OLGH01 (sample SAMEA3888894, study PRJEB22519) | human gut metagenome | biome: human gut; feature: human-associated habitat; material: faeces | place: Denmark | collected 2010 | reverse complement strand
GCGTACAAACTCGGAAGGGCCGGAGGCGGCAATCCTGCCGCCATCCGCCAAAATACCTGATCTCGTTTTTTTTATTATCGGTATTTCAAATGTCTTAAAAGCCTCTTTGACAGGTTACCATCCGGGATGATCGCCTGAATTCGCATGTACCGGATTTTCTATTTACCAGATTCCATAATGGTTCCTGCCATCCGTTTTTTCTCTGCGGCTGTCGCTTTTTTCCTCGTGGCATCATGGTCTGTTACCGGATAGGAAAAGCCATCTCCATCACAACCATGAATTATAGTGTAGCCATATTTGTATATAGCCGTATGATACGCTATCCGGATAATGCTATCACAGAATTGCGATATAGCCGGATATCAAAATAGGGATAGCCGGGAGCGAAGGGAGCACGCATCCTTCCGGATATAGATATCTCAAAATCTCCATTTGCAGAAGTGTATAAATATCAATCCATTAATGGAGACGATGAAGAAAAACAATAAGGCGTATACGGCTACCTGTTATTCTCCATTTACAGATGTGTAGAAGTTTCAATCCATTAATGGAGACGATGAAAAAACAATAAGGCGTATACGGCTACCTGTTATTCTCCATTTGCAGAAGTGTAGAAGTAGCAATCCGTTAATGGAGACGATGAAGAAAAACAATAAGGCGTATACGGCTACCTGTTATTCTCCATTTGCAGAAGTGTAGAAGTAGCAATCCGTTAATGGAGACGATGAAAAAACAATAAGGCGTATACGGCTACATGTCATTCTCCATTTGCAGAAGTGTAGAAGTAGCAATCCGTTAATGGAGACAATGAAGAAAAAACATAAGTCGTACACGGCTACATGCCCATTCTCCATTTGCAGAAGTGTAGAAGTAGCAATCCATTAATGGACAATAGGGCATGTAAAGGGCAGATTTTCCGTATATTCGCCTCCTTATCCCCGAATTATGGGCGTAAGTCACATGGTCATGGAGATATATCTATCCTTTAATGGGGAGAACAGCCGGCAAATATCTGATGGAAAAGCCCCACAAACCACAGGAAAATAGCCACACAATGGTCTGATACACAATAATTATTGGAGAAACATGGTCCGCTCCTGCGGACAGCAAGTTGTGTTTTCGTTAAACGAAAACAGGACGGTTTAACGGCAATCATGCCGCCAAACCGTCCGTTAAGCAGGCTCCGAAGTCGCTTGATTTACCTGTAAAATAAATTCTTCTATCTTAGAGTGCTTTTCCAATAAATTGTTATTAAGAATAATTATTTCCTTTGCAGATTTTCGAAATAATTTGATGGTGTCATTCCTGTTTGCTTTTTAAACATTCGACTAAGATGTTGCGGATATTCAAACCCCAACCCATATGCTACCTGTGCAATACTTTCACCCGTAGCAAGTTCGTTTTTTGCCAGTTGTATTATGTATTGACGGATATAATTACTTGCTGTATCACCTGTTGTCTTTTTTACCATATCCCCGAAATAATTCGATGACATGCAAAGTTTGTCGGCGCAATACTGCACTGTCGGTAAGCCATATGTCAGTTGCATGTTCCTGTCAAAGTAATCATGCAACAAACGGTCGAATTTCATCAACATATCCGAATTATCGAGTTTCCGGGTGATGAACTGGCGGTCATAGAAACGCTGGCAGAAGTTCAGGACCAACTCGATATAGCCCACAATGATGGAGTCTTGAAGTTCATCGTGCCTTTTCTGGAGTTCATCCCTTATCTGGCGCATCAGTGATGTCAAGATACCATGTTCTTCGTCGGTCATGTGCAGGGCTTCATTGACACGGTAATCGAAAAAGGAATAATTCTTTATCGTCTTTTCCAACGGGGTGCCGTGCAACAGGTCTGGATGGAACAGCAGTGCCCAGCCCGTCAGCATCACTCGTTCACCGTTGTCCTCTTTTCCGCCGATCTGTCCGGGGGCGACGCAGATGACCGTTCCCTTCTTGTAGTCGTACTTCCCACAACCGTATGCCAGGTCTATTTCCGCTTCGTCATGAAAGAAAATGCCATAGATGCTGTAATTGTTCAGGCTATGACGCACTGGGGACACTTCCGCATAGTCAATGACACTGACCAGCGGATGCCTGTCGGTATGTCCTACCCACCGGCTGTAATCGCCCACGTTTCTGACCTTCAGAATTTTGTTCATAGCATTTATATAGCTCCTTTCTTGCGAATACAAAGGTACATTATTTCAATCACATAGCCGAATGTCTGACATACCAAATTCAGTAAAAATGATACAAGTTACCCACTTATCGTTAAGTCCGCTGTCGTGTAACCCGGTAATTTTGCATCATCAAAAGAAATCAAATGATGAATGAACGAATTGACATTCCAGCGGAATTGTATGAAGATGAAGTCGTGTGCTTCTTTGCAGACCGTTATCATACTTCTACCGAAAATGTGGTGAGATGTTTTCTCGTACAGGACGGGATTTGCCCGGAACAGGAAAATGAACCCATAACTTTCCGGTTGGAAGATAATGAAATGGAGATTATGCGAGGCTTGACTTATGGAGGTCATTCTTAAAAATTACAGGATTTATGGACAGAAGAGATTTTTTGAAAATGTCATCAATGACCGCCTTACTGGCAGCTGGGGATTGGACGGGATTGTCGAAAATCTTTGCCCAATCTACGTCGCGGTCTAAAAACGGTTATTCGAACGGGAATAATCCATCGGGGAATATGGAATACAGAAACCTCGGAGGACTAGCCGTATCAGCCATCGGTCTGGGCTGCCTGCCGATGGTAGGCTATTATGGCGGGAAATATGAAAAAAGGGATATGATTGCCCTGATCCGGCGTGCTTACGACAAGGGTGTGACCTTTTTCGATACGGCGGAGGTGTATGGACCTTATACCAGCGAAGAGTGGGTCGGCGAAGCACTCGCCCCGTTCCGTGACAAGGTAAAAATCGGTTCGAAGTTCGGCTTCGGCGTGGAGGAAGGCAAGCCGACCGCACTCAACAGCCGACCCGACCATATCCGCCGTGCGGTGGAAGGGTCGCTCCGGCGGTTGCGTACAGACCGTATCGACCTCTTGTACCAACACCGTGTCGATCCGAACGTGCCGATGGAAGAGGTCGCCGGCACGGTCAAGGATTTGATGCAGGAGGGAAAGGTATTGCATTGGGGACTGTCGGAAGCCAGTGCACGCTCCATCCGTCGCGCCCATGCCGTATGCCCTTTGTCGGCTGTGCAGAGTGAGTATGCTATCTGGTGGCGAGAACCGGAAACGAAGATATTTCCGACGCTTGAAGAACTGGGCATCGGTTTCGTTCCCTATTGCCCGTTGGGACGGGCTTTCCTCACGGGCGTAATCAACGAGGACAGCCGCTTCAAACAGGGAGACCGCCGATGGAACCTGCCGCAATTCACGCCCGAAGCCTTAAAGCACAATATGCCGCTTGTCGCCCTTGTCCGCAAATGGGCGGAACGCAAAGGCATCACCCCGGCGCAGTTCGCCCTCGTGTGGATGCTTTCGCGCAAGGCGTGGATAGCCCCGATACCCGGCACGACCAATCCCGACCATCTGGATGATTTTCTCGGTGCGGCAACCGTTCGTCTCACTCCCTACGAAATGGAAGAGTTCGACAAGGAATATGCTGCAATCGACCTTATGGGGCACCGTGCCGACCCGTTTACCGAAAGCCAAATCGACAAATAAAGAGTATAAATGATGAAAAAGTTTTTATTGATTCCGTTTTTATTGCTTGCCGTCTTGTCCATGGCGGCTTGCGGAGGCGGTTCTGACGAGCCGTTCACTCCTGAACAGCCCGAACAGCCGGAAAATCCGGGCGGCGGTGATGATTCCGATGATAATCCCGACACGCCTGTTCCCGGTGGGAACGGTCGCTACCTTGTTCTTTATGCTTCCCGCACGAACAATACCGAACGTGTGGCGCAACTGATTCAGACGACACTCGACTGCGACATGCTTGAAGTGGAGCCGGAAACGGCATACGACAATGATTACAACTCCATGTTGGAACGGTCGCAAGAAGAACTGGCTGCCATCCGTCAGGGCAATTATCCGCCTGTCAAAACCTCGATGGAGAGTTTTGACGATTACGACATCGTATTTGTCGGTTATCCCATCTGGTACGGCAGTATGGCGACACCGATGCAGACATTCCTGCACGAACACGCAGCAAAACTTGCCGGAAAACGGATTACCCTGTTCGCTACCAGCGGCAGCAGCGGTATCTCCACATCGGTAAGTGAAGCACGCAGCCTATGCCCGGAAGCGACGGTAATCGACCGTACCCTGTTACTGACCTCTTCAAGTCTTTCGCAAATGGCAACACGTGTCCCGTCATGGCTTGAAGAAATCGGAGCGAGCCGTGAAGGATCGGAAACACCGGGAGAAGCATCCCTGAAAATGAAGATTTCGGTCGGCGACCGCACGATTACCGGCACGATGGAAGACAATGCGGCAGGCAGGGATTTCCTTTCCCGCCTGCCGTTGGAGGTCACGCTGGATGACTACAACAACACGACCGAGAAAATATTTTATCCCGATCCGGCACTGACGACCGAAGGCGTGACACGTGGCTGTGCGCCCACGCCCGGCGACATCACGATTTATGCGCCGTGGGGCAATGTGGCGATTTTCTGCAAGAACTGGTCGTATAGCAACGACCTGATTAAAATAGGCCGTATCGACGGCAATGGCATCGAAACTCTGAATATCGGAGGCGATATAACGGTAAAATTCGAGAGGCAATAAATATGACGATAGAAGATTTCAAGATATACGTAAAGACACGCAAGCCTCTCGATACGGAGGAAATTCACCGTTTTATGGATGAGATGAGCAACGAGGCCCGTCGCGTCACTTTCCGTCTGAATACGGCTTACCATACGCCAGATGAAGTGCGCGGACTGCTGTCCGAGTTGTTCGGTTATGAAGTCCCGCAATCGCTTCGCGTTTTCCCACCCCTCTATGCTGATTTCGGGAAAAACATCACCGTAGGTGAAAATGTATTTATCAACGCCTGCTGTCATTTTCAAGATCATGGCGGAGTCACGATAGGCAACGGATGCCAAATCGGGCATAATGTGGTCTTTGCCACGCTCAACCACGGTCTTGCACCAGAAGAACGAAAATCCACTTATCCTGCACCTATCGTATTAGGCAGGAATGTGTGGGTCGGCTCGAACGCTACCATTCTGCAAGGCGTGACCATTGGCGACAATGCTGTTGTTGCGGCAGGAGCCGTTGTAACAAAAGACGTTGCGGCAAATACGGTCGTGGGCGGCGTTCCGGCAAAAATTATGAAACATATAACAAAATAAGAATTAGAGATGGAAAAAATGAAATTACCTTCAATAGCATTAGGTACATGGTCGTGGGGCGCAGGATTCGCCGGTGGCGACCAAGTTTTCGGGAACAACCTCGGAGTGGAGGAATTGAAGCCCGTATTCGATGAAGCAATGGCCGGAGGGCTGAACTTGTGGGATTCCGCCGTGGTGTACGGTATGGGGGCTTCGGAAAGCCTACTTGCCGCATTCACCAAAGAGCGCAACCGTGAAGATGTGCTCATCTCAACGAAGTTCACTCCCCAGATTGCTGGGGATTCCGTTAATCCGGTAGAAGATATGCTGGGTAGCAGCCTCGAACGTTTCGGCACGGACTATATCGACATCTACTGGATTCACAATCCGGCGGATGTGGAGAGGTGGACTCCGTTCCTTGCCAACCTCGTGAAAAACGGCAAGGTGAAACGTGTGGGTGTCTCCAACCACAACCTTGCACAGATCAAGCGTGCGGAAGAGATTCTTTCCAAAGAGGGAGTGCATATTTCCGCTGTGCAGAACCATTTCAGCCTCCTTTACCGTTCGTCGGAGAAAGCCGGCATCCTGAATTATTGCAAGGAAAACGGCATCGACTTCTGGGCATACATGGTGCTGGAGCAGGGTGCATTAAGCGGAAAATATGACACAGCCCATCCGTTGCCTGCCGGAAGCCAACGTGGGGATACATACAACCCGCTGTTGCCGCAAATCGAAAAACTCGTTGCCGTAATGCGCACAGTCGGCGACAAATACGGCATCACTCCGGCACAGGTTGCTCTGGCTTGGGCGATTGGCAAAGGAACGACACCGATCATCGGTGTGACGAAACCTGCTCAGGTGCAGGATGCGCTTGAAGCCATAAAGGTGACACTGACCGACGGTGAAATGAAAGTTTTGGAGGAGACGGCTGAAAATACCGGCGTAGATACGAGAGGTGCTTGGGAAATGCCGATGATATGATAACGATGATGATATGAAATCCATATTCGTTTTCTTGACAAGTATTCTATCTATGGTTTCGGTTATGGCACAACAAACGATAGACGTACATTGCCACAATGTCCTTCCCGAGTTCACCGAATTTCTGGAAAGACACGGGGCCGCAATGGAAGAGACATTCCCGTTGCCGCAATGGGATATAGACACCCATCTGGAATTTATGGAAAATGCCGGTATCGGAAAGGCTATACTTTCGATGCCGGCTCCGCAACCGTATTACGGCGATACCGACGAATGCGCCCGGATTGTTCGCTTTTATAACGAGGCAAGTGCCCGATTGAAGTCGGACTATCCCGGCAAGTTCCTTTTCTGCGCTTCATTACCGCTGCCCAATGTCGAAGCTGCCATTAAAGAAGCCGTATATGCTCTCGATACTCTCGGTGCAGACGGTATCAAATTGGCGACCAACAGTCGCGGGCAATATTTGGGCGACCCGGCTCTCGACACGTTGATGAGCGTATTGAACGAACGGAATGCCGTCGTAATCCTGCATCCGCATAAACCCGTACCGGTCAATGACACCCTGATAGCAGCAACTCCGCTTGCTATTTACGAATATCCCGCTGAGACGACGCGGACGGTTGTCAATATGATTACCCACAATGTTCCGGCACGCTATCCGAACATACGGTTTGTCATCCCTCACTGCGGCTCATTCTTGCCGCTTGCCATGCCTCGGATGAAAATGGTGCATCCGGCTATGCTCGCCAAAGGGCTGATGAATCCCATAGACTGGGAAGCCAACCTGAAAAACTTATACTATGACCTTGCAGGAGGAGCAACTCTCGAAGTCATTAAAACGCTGTTGGCAATTACCACTCCGGATCATCTCATGTACGGTTCGGATTATCCCTATCAACCGGCTGCCGTGCTGACCGGGAACCTGAACAAACTCCGTTCAGCTATGAAATCCGATGATATGCTGGCTCCGTATATTGACGGCATACTTTGGGGAAATGCTTATAAACTGTTTAATATGAACAAGTAATGAAGATACGTTTTATAAATGCAGTTTGTATTCTCGCGTTAATACTCGCTTCTGCGTGTAAGAGCGATAATACTTCACAACTAAAAGATAAAGAAATGATGATAACGGAAAAGAAAAATATCGGTAGCAAACTGGCTCTTTACCCTATGCCCGTAATCGTGGTGGGAGCTGAAATAAACGGTAAGGTAAACTGGCTGCTTGTGGCGCATGTCGGTATTATCGGGCATGACCGCATTCTCGTCAGCATGAGCGACAAGCATTATACCAATCAGGGCATCATAGAGTCCAAGAAACTATCCGTCAATCTCGTTGACAGGAAGATGCTTCCCAAGGCAGACTATGTGGGAAGCGTGAGTGGCGCGTCGGTCGATAAGTCGGGCGTGTTCGACTTTCACTGGGGCGAGAATGGAAGTCCTGTAATCGACGCATCGCCGCTTGTGATGGAATGCAACGTGGTGGATATATACAAGTCGGACGGCTTCGACAACTTCATCTGCTCGATTGCCAACACTTACGCTATACCCGAGGTGCTTGATGACAAGGGAAAACTCGACTATACGCGGTTGAAGCCCGTACTGTTTGAGTTCCCGACCTATTCCTACATCGCCACCGGTGAAGTAGTCGGCAAATGCCTGAAACTCGACAAGGAGCCTTCCATGTGCGCCAAGGAGCCGATGACGGCCGACGGCATCGTGCGGCTGTCGAAAGTAGAGGTTTATCCGCAGCACCTCGACGAGTATATGAAATACGCGACCGAGGTGGGCGAAGTCTCCCTGCGCACCGAGCCGGGCGTGTTGACCATGTATGCCGTCGGTGAAAAGGAGAATCCCTGCAAGGTAACCATTCTTGAAACATACGCAAGCCATGAAGCATACGAGAAGCACATCGCCTCGGAACACTTTCAGAAATACAAGCAGGGAACGCTGCACATGGTAAAATCGTTGGTATTGTCCGACCAGACGCCGCTCAATCCCGCGAACCGAATCAATAACTTCATTCAATAAAGAATCATGAACCGAATCATTTTAATCTCAATATTCAGCATTCTGACATTCAATGTTATGGCACAGGAAAAGATAGTACAGACGGCCGGGCGCACACAGCTCGGCGAGTTCGCTCCCAAGTTTGCGGAGCTCAACGACGATGTCCTCTTCGGTGAGGTATGGAGCCGCACCGACAAGCTCGGTCTTCGCGACCGTAGTCTGGTAACGATTACCTCACTCATCAGTCAGGGACTGACTGATTCTTCGCTTACCTACCATCTTCAGGAGGCGAAGAAAAACGGCATCACCCGCACCGAAATCGCCGAAATCATCACACATATCGGCTTCTATGCCGGTTGGCCTAAAGCATGGGCGGCATTCCGTCTGGCGAAAGAGGTATGGGCGGAAGAGACGACCGGAGAGGATGCAAAAGCTGCATTCCAACGCGAAATGATTTTCCCCATCGGCGAACCCAACACGGCGTATGCCCAATATTTCACCGGCAACAGTTACCTCGCACCGGTTTCGCGTGAGCAGGTGAATATTTCCAACGTGACTTTCGAGCCTCGCTGCCGCAACAACTGGCACATCCATAAAGCCACGAAAGGCGGCGGACAGATGCTTATCGGTGTGGCCGGGCGCGGCTGGTATCAGGAAGAGGGCAAACCGGCGATAGAGATTTTGCCCGGAACGGTCATCCACATTCCGGCCAATGTAAAGCACTGGCATGGTGCGGCAGCCGACAGCTGGTTCGCGCATCTGGCGTTCGAGATTGCAGGCGAAAACGCTTCCAATGAATGGCTGGAACCCGTTACCGACGAAGAGTATGACAAACTTAAATAATCAGCCGCATGTATAGATTTTTATTGATATTGCTGTCGGTGGTCGGCATGGCTACCGCCACCGCCGCACAACAAAGACAGGATATGAGCAAAGGAAAATCAAACAACAAAATACTGGTAGCCTATTTTTCGGCGACGGGAACGACGGCACGAGCTGCCGAAAAACTGGCGGATGTTACGAACGGAGAGCTTTATGCGATTGTGCCTGCACGATCCTATACGAGTGCCGACCTCGACTGGAACAACAAACAGTCGCGCAGTTCGGTAGAGATGAACGACCCGAAGTCGCGACCAGCAATCAAGAGCAAAAAGGAAAACATCGCCGATTACGATGTCATCTTCATCGGTTATCCCATCTGGTGGGACCTCGCGCCGCGCATTATCAATACGTTCATCGAAAGCCACGACCTGAAGGGCAAAACAGTCATCCCGTTCGCCACATCCGGAGGCAGCACGCTCGCGGGCAGCGCGGCGGCGTTGAAGAAAACCTATCCCGCGCTGAACTGGAGAGAGGGACGCCTGCTTAATCGTGCCGATGAGAAAAGCATTCGCAACTGGGTAGATAACTGCAAGCTATGAAAAGAAGAAAGATTCGCAGTTTAAGCGTCAGTGAAATAGGCATGGACTGCATGGGATTCTCCCACGGATACGGCCAAGTACCGGACGCAGGATATGCCGAAGAAGCCATTCGGGAAGCGTTCGGCTATGGATGCAATTTTTTCGATACGGCAGAAGGATACGGGAAGGAGCTTTATTATCCCGGACATAACGAGGAGATTGTCGGGCGTGCGGTCAGAGGCTTTCGCAATGAGGTTGTGATTGCCACAAAACTGCATATCCGGCCTGAGACGGTTGAAGATTGCGGCTCCGTTTATGCTGCCGTCCGCCGCCACCTTGAACGCTCGTTAAAGAATTTGCAGACCGATTACGTGGATCTGTACTACCTGCACCGCATCAACATGGAGGTGGACTATCTGGAGGTCGCCCATGCGATGGGCAGGCTCATACAGGAGGGACTTGTCCGCGAATGGGGCATTTCGGCGGTGGACAAGGCTCAACTTGAAGCGGCGCATGCCGTAACGCCCGTAGGTGCCGTGCAGAATATCTACTCTATGGTGGAGCGCACTTCTGAAAAAGATGTCATTCCTTTTTGCGTGGGAAACGGGATTGCTTTTGTGCCGTTCTCACCTGTCGCCAGCGGACTTTTATCCGGAAAAATTACACCGGATACGGAGTTCGGCCGGGTTGATGACGTGCGTGTATGGGTTCCACAACTGAAGCGGGAGAACATAACCGGCAATATGCCCATTGTCGAAATGCTCAGGAGTTTTGCCGCAGAAAAGCAGGCGACTCCGGCGCAGGTCTCTTTGGCTTGGATGCTCCGTAAATATACCAATATCGTGCCCATTCCCGGCTCGAAGAACAAAGAGCGCATCATGGAGAATCTGCGGGCGTGCGAAATGCAACTGACAGATGAAGAGTTCGACAGGCTGGATTCCGAACTCGACAGATTGCCGGTATATGGCATACGCGGTCATGCGGAGACCGAACAGACTTCATTCGGAAACAACTGGTTAAAACGAAAATAATTCAAGCATGAAAAGAATACTGATTTTAGGAGCATCCGGGACATTCGGGAAAGTTCTTGTCGAGAAGCTGAGCAATGATGAAGAGTGTCATCTGACGCTTGCATCCCGTCATGCCTCGGCTTGCTATCACGAAAGTGAGCGATGCCATGTCGTCGATTGTGACGCCATGAAAGCGGATGATTTGCAGCAGGCGATGGCGGGTTGCCATGTGGTTTATTGCGCCATATCGGGCGACGATTTGCCCGTTATCGCTGAAAAAACGGTATCAGCCATGAAGAAAGCCGGTTTACGCCGTATTATCTTTATGGGAGCCGTGGGAATCTACGATGAAATTCCGGCGGACATGGACGATGAAGACAATGTTAGAAACAATCCCGACCAAATACCCAACCGCAAAGCGGCGGATATTGTGGAAAACAGCGGTCTGGATTACACGGTACTTCGTCCGGGATATTTACGGGACGGGGATAAGGATGATTTCACATTGACTTTCAAAGGCGAACAAGCGAAAGGATATGTTTCGACCATCCCCTCCGTTGTCGGGCTTGCCGTTCGTCTTATACATGATGACACGCTCTATGTCCGTCAAAGCGTGAGTATTACCCGTGATATGTCTGATACGGAAAAACTTTGATTCACTATGGAAATACGTTTTGAAAATAAAGTGGCATTTATTACGGGTGCAGCCGGCGGTATTGGTTATGCCGCCGCACGGATGTTTGCCGAAGCCGGTGCGTCGGTTGTCATGGCCGATTTGGATAGTCGGGTAACAGACCGTGCCAAGGAACTGGAAGCGGAAGGACACAACGCCATCGGTATCAGGTGCGACGTATCGGACGAGGTACAAGTGAAAGCGGCTGTCGAAAAGGCGGTCGCTGTTTTCGGCAAGTTGGATATAGCCTATAATAACGTGGGCATACATGCCGCCGTGCGGGAAGATCTGGCGGAAACCGAAGGCTGGGATTTCGACCGGGTAATTTCGGTCAATCTGCGTGGCGTGTGGAACTGTATGAAGTACGAACTTGTCGAGATGAAAAAGCACGGCAAGGGAGCCATCGTGAACTGCTCGTCGCAGGGTGGTCTGGTAGGCATCCCCTGCATCGGGGCTTACAACGCCTCGAAGCACGGTGTACTGGGACTGACCAAATCGGCGGCGTTGGAGTATGCCCGGCAGGGAATCCGCATCAACGCTATCTGCCCCGGCACCTGCGAGACACCGATGGTACGTCAGGCCATCGAGCAGTCGCCCGACCACATGGCACGTGTCATCGACGCCATCCCGTTGGGGCGTGTCGGCAAGGCAGAAGAAATCGCTTCGATGGTGCTGCTCCTTTGCAGCGACTATGCCGGCTTTGCCATCGGACAGACTTGGGCGATGGACGGAGGATATACGGCGATGTGATAAACAATAAATAGAATGAGAAACAGATTGAAAACAATCCTTGCCATTGCCTTTGTATGGGGGATGGCAATTCAAACAAACGCACAGGAAATGAATAAAGTACCAACTGTAAAACTGAACAACGGCATGGAAATGCCGCAATTGGGAGTCGGCACGTTCTTGGTCAAGGATAATGCCGCAGAAAGAGTATGCCATGCAATCAAGGTCGGGTTCCGCCTGATCGACACGGCACAGGGCTACGGAAACGAGAAAGAGGTGGGCGAAGGCATATGCCGGAGCGGAATAGACCGCCGAGAGCTGTTCATTACCACGAAAGTGAACACTACGGAAATGCGAGGCGGCACCGTGCGGCAGTCGCTTGACAAAAGTCTTGCCGACCTCGGAACGGACTACATCGACCTCGTACTCATCCACTGGCCCGTAAAAGGACATATCAAGGAGACTTGGCAGATATTGGAGGAATACGTGGACAAGGGGAAAATCCGCAGTATCGGCGTGAGCAACTTCAACCCGCACCATCTCGACGAGTTGCTGGAGTATGCACGCATACGTCCCATCGTCAATCAAATCGAGATCGAGCCGTACATGACCCAGCACGATGTCGTGGGCTATACGTTCCGCAAGGGTATTCAGGTGGAAGCATGGGGACCGTTGGGACAGGGCGTTACCGGCGTGCTCGATGACCCTGCAATCGGCGAGATTGCCGCCCGGCACGGTAAATCTGCCGCACAGGTCATCCTGCGTTGGCACATGCAGCGCGGGCTGGTCACCATTCCCCGCTGCGACAACGATGCGTACACGGACGAGAATATCCGTATCTTCGACTTCGAGCTTTCGCCTTCCGAAATGGAGATTATTACCGGTCTGAACCGCAACCAACGTGCGTATGAACAGAACGACCCGGATAATTTCCCGTGGTAACCGATAAATCGTATCGGGGTATCAGTTGGCGGAAACAGAACTATGCGTCACACGCATTTCCTGTTGCCTGACTTGAATAATATCAGAAGTGGCAGACCATCTATCAAAGTGGTTAAATGAAAAAAGTTGAACTGATACGGACAGAAGAAAATTCATAAAGACTGTCGGTGCAGCAGCCGGAGCAACCCTGCTTTCCGGAGTCGGGATAGCGAAGGCAGCCGAATTGTTGAACGATAAAACGGATAAGAAAATGAAAATAGTAGTATTGACAGGAAGTCCGCGCCGGAACGGGAATACCAATCATTTGGCCGGACAATTCATCAAGGGTGCGGAAGAAGCCGGACACGAGGTGTACCATTTCGATTGCGCCCAGCGCAAGGTTTCTTCCTGCATTGCCTGCAACCGTTGCGGAATGAACGGTCAGTGTATATTCAACGACGATTTCGGGCAGCTTCGTCCGCACCTTGTGACCGCCGATATGGTGGTATTCGCCACGCCAATGTATTACTTCGGATTCTCTTCGCAGCTCAAAGCCGTGATAGACCGCTTCTATGCGCTCAACGGGCAGGTCAAGGGAAGCGAGAAACGGTCGGCCTTGCTGATGGCATACGCTGATACAGCTGCGGAAGAAGCCGAGCCGATGCTCTCGCATTACCATACGCTGCTCCGGTATTTAGGATGGAAAGACTGTGGAACGGTCGTGGCGGAGGGAATGTGGCCGACGGGTGCGGTGAATGACACGGAATACAGTCGACAGGCTTATGAATTAGGACGTAAATGTTTCGGGTAGTCATGCTACGGATTCATGTAACGATGCAATACGTTGGTTATAGAGCAGATATATCGAATTAAAACAAAACCAATATGATAACGCCCTTATTTATCGGCGGTCTGGGTATGCAGGAAATGCTACTGATCGCATTGGTCGTGCTGCTGTTCTTCGGTGGCAAGAAGATTCCCGAACTGATGAAAGGTCTCGGCAAGGGAGTACGTTCGTTCAAGGAAGGGATGAACAATATGGAGAAAGAGATCGAGGAGGAACCGGTGAAAAAAGAATAAGCGGATGCTGATACGGACAAACAATCTTTCTGGGAACATCTCGACGTGCTGCGGGCGGCTATCGTTAAGAGCCTGCTCGTGGCCGTCGTGTTCGGCGTGGCAGCATTCTGCTTCAAAGAAGAGCTGTTCGCAGTCATCCTCGCGCCCAAAGATGCAGACTTCATTACCTACCGCCTGCTCTATTCGCTCGGCGGTCTGGTGACGGAATCCGGTGCGCCGGATTTTCTCGTGAAGCTCATCAACACGGGACTGGCTGGGCAGTTCATCATCCACATGAAAGCCGCACTATGTGCAGGTGTTCTCTGTGCATCGCCATACATCCTCTACCAGTTGTTTCGCTTCGTATCGCCTGCTTTATATGTTAATGAGCGGAAATATGTGGTGCAGGTGGTCGGAGGCGGCTATGCTATGTTCGCCTTGGGTGTGGCGGTCAGCTACTTTCTGATTTTCCCGCTGACGTTCCGTTTCTTGGGAACCTATCAGGTCAGCGGTGAAGTGGAAAACATGATTGCCTTGCAATCCTACATTTCCACGCTGATGACCATGTCGTTGGCAATGGGGCTTGTTTTTGAGATACCAATTCTATCGTGGCTGTTCGCCAAACTGGGATTCCTGTCGGCCGATTTTATGCGCAAATACCGCAAACACGCCATCGTGGTTATTCTTGTGGTGGCAGCTATTATTACGCCGACTTCAGATGTATTTACGCTTTCGCTCGTGAGTCTTCCGATATGGATATTATATGAAACGAGTATTCTACTCGTGAGTAAGATTCATAATTAGTGCTATCATGTGGTTAAAATTAAAAATATCTTTCGGTTATGCCGTCTTGGTCCTGCTGTTGGCATTCATCGTCTATCAGTTCCGTCAGGAGCAGATGCAAAGACACACGCTGCGCAAGGAGGAGAAGGAGCTGGTGGCGATACACCGCCTGGCTGAAAAGAGCTACATCGGTCTATTGGACCTCTCCACCCATGCCGAGATTGCCGTCATATGGAATGATGACGACCTGAGGGAATACAGCCGCAAACGCCGTGGGGTTTGTGACAGCCTGCAGCTTCTGAAGGAATATGTCCATACCCCGTTACAGAAAAGCCATATCGATTCGTTATGTCTCCTTCTTTGGAACAAGGAACTCCTTCTTGCCAAGGCGATGCATACCTTCAATGAGCTGCAAGGTATAGGTGACATTGTGCAGGAAAGCATCCCGGCCATTGTATCGACAGCCCGGAAACAGGCTGCGCGGCAAAAGGAAAATACGGTTTCTCCGGGAGCCGGTGAGAGAGATACTCCCAAAAAGAAAAGAAGCATTTGGGATATCTTCCGTAGAAAAGAAAACAAATCCGCTTACCTGCAACAGAGGGAAGAGACCGAACGTAAACGGCAGTCATTGTCCGCCACCCCTCCAACCGGGACGACAACACGCATGCTCCGCTCCCTGAATGAGAGGGTCGCCCTGGAACAGGCCGAAAGGCAGGCCCGGCTACTGGCACAGATGGACAGCCTGTACACCGGCAGTGTGGAGCTGAACGGGAGGATGAACAGCATGGTCTCCGAATTTGAGCGGGAGAACAACGAGCGTTTTACCGCACGCTACAAGGCCTTTGTCCTTGAACGTGACAACTCCTACTATATGGTAGTCGGCCTCGCCCTGTCCGTCTCCCTGCTGGCGATCATGCTGTATACCATCATCCACCGGGATCTGAACCGTCGTCTCCGGTACGAAAGGGAGCTTGAACAGTCCGACAGGAGGAATCGGGAACTGCTCCGCTCACGCAAGGAATTGATGGCCTCGGTGGCCCACGACCTGCGCGCCCCGCTGGCGGCCGTCAAAGGCTGCGCGGAGCTGTTGCCCTCGGAAAGCGACGTCAGCCGCAGGACCGGCTATCTGGACAACATCCTGCACTCGTCCGATTACATGCTTGGCCTGGTAAACACGCTGATGGAATACCACCGGATGGATGAAGGCGGGGTCCGTTCCAATGACACGCTCTTCAGCCTGAAAGCCCTGTTCGAGGAAATAGCGGACGGCCATCGGCTTGCCGCCAGGCAGAAGAACCTAATGTTCACCGTATCCTTCTCCGGTCTGGACACCATCGTCTGCTGTGACGGCTCGCATATCCGGCAAATAGCCGACAACCTGCTGTCCAACGCCCTGAAGTTTACGCCCCACGGGGAGGTGCGCCTTGAGGCGGAATACCTGTATGGGGAACTTTGCATCTCTGTCCGGGATACCGGCGTGGGAATAAGCGCAGAAGAGAAAGAACGGATATTCGGGGCGTTCGAAAGGCTGGACAACGCGCGTGGCATTCCCGGGTTCGGACTGGGGCTGGCGATCACGGCCCGGCTCGTGTCTGAAATGCGGGGCCGTGTGGAGGTAAAGAGCGTCCCCGGTGAAGGCAGCCGCTTCTCCGTTTTCCTTCCCGTGCCGCCGGCCGGACAGCCCGCCCCTCTGGAAGAGAAGGTGTTTCCGGCCTGTGAACCGCCCGGCGGCATCCGTGTGCTGGTCATGGATGATGACCGCATCCAGCTGGGGATCACCCGGGAGATGCTCTCCCGCAGCCGGATTCACTGCGACTGCTGCACGGATGTCCGGGAACTGATGGACTGCCTGAAAAGTCAGGAATACGACCTTCTGCTGACCGACATACAGATGCCCGGTGCGGACGGCTTCTCGGTCCTTGAACTGCTGAGGGGCTCGAACATCCCCCGGGCAAGGGAGATTCCGGCCATAGCCGTCACGGCACATTCCGGCAGGGAAGAGGAATACCTCTCCGCAGGTTTCGCCGGATGTATCCATAAGCCTTTCTCCGCGGAAGGGCTGGTGACCGCCATCATGGGGGGCATAAAAGGGAATGGGAAAGAGTGGAGGCCGGACTTCTCCCTCCTGCTTGCCGGAGAGGACAACCGGCAGGAAATGCTGGGGCTGTTTGTCAGTGAGAGCCGCAAGGACATCGACAGGCTGTCAGCCGCCGTGAAAGAAAAGGACAGCCGGGAAATCATTTCCATCCTCCACAGGAACCTGCCGTTGTGGGAGACGGTACGTCTGGACTATCCGGTGGCGATTCTGAGAGTGCTGGTCAAATCCGACGCGGGCCAATGGGAGGATGAGGAATATGTGAAAATAGAAAAAATAATCGGTGCCGTCAGGGAACTGATATCCTATGCGGAACTGATGCGGAAAGAGAGACAGGAATGAAAACGATACTTATTTTGGAAGATGACGTGATTTTCAGCCGCAGCATCAGCAACTGGCTGAAGAAGAAAGGGATGGCGACCGAACATGCTACGACGCTGTCAGCTGCCCGCAAGGCCCTTTCCGCAAGGGAATTCGACCTTGTCCTTGCAGATCTCCGCCTGCCGGACGGGAACAGCACCTCCCTGCTGGAATGGATGAACGAGAGGTTCTACGCCACCCCGTTCCTTATCATGACCAACTACGGGCAGGTGGAGAACGCGGTGGAAGCCATGCAGCTGGGGGCGGCCAACTACCTGTGCAAGCCCGTCCAGCCGGACAAGTTGCTGGAAGCTATCGGAAAGATATTCAGCCGTCCCCGGCATGATGGGAGCGAATACTACCGCGGGGAGAGCGCCAAAGCGCGGGAAATGTACCGGTTAGTGGGGCTGGTGGCACGTTCCGACATTTCCGTGCTTATCCGGGGAGCCTCCGGTACGGGGAAGGAACATATCGCCCGCGAACTGCATGAACAAAGCCACCGCAGGGACAAGCCTTTTGTCCCGGTGGATTGCGGGACCGTTACCGGTGACCTTGCCAAATCCGAATTTTTCGGGCACCGCAAGGGGACGTTCACCGGGGCCTACGGTGACAGGTGCGGACTGTTCCAGACGGCTGACGGGGGCACGCTGTTCCTGGATGAGATCGGCAACCTTTCCCCCGAGACACAGATGCTCCTGCTGCGTGCCCTGCAGGAAAGACGCTACAAGCCCGTCGGCTCCACCCGGGAATACACCTTTGACGTCCGTCTGGTGGCCGCCACGAACGAGAACCTGGAGAGGGCGATATCCAAAGGGCGTTTCCGGGAGGACCTGTTCCACCGCCTGAACGAGTTCACCATCAATGTCCCCCCTCTCTCGGAATGCGGGGAGGACATCCTTCCGCTGGCGGAGTTCTTCATGAGGCATTTTTCAGAAAAGCACCGTAAGCCCATACGCGGGTTCAACAGCCTGGCCGCGCTCTCATTGCAGAAATACCCCTGGCCCGGCAACATACGCGAGCTGAGAAACTGCATCCAACGTGCCGTCCTGCTCTCTGCCGACGGATGGATCTCACCGGAGGAGCTGAACCTGGACCTCGCCGTTGGACGGGAGGAAACCGCCCCCATTCCGGAGGAGAAGGAAAAACAACTGCTTCTCAGGACCCTCGAAGAGGCGGAGGGCAACCGTGCCCGTGCGGCCAGGATGCTCGGCATCAGCCGGACCTCCCTGTACGAGAAACTGAGAAAATACCGGATTATATGAGCGGGCCGACATTCTTCCCAAAGGGGGTAGCGAAATCAGATACTCTCTTTAAGGTTGATTGTAAGTCAATTAAAAATAGAAAATGATTGTTTTTTTAGACAATAAAGTGTATATTTGCATTGAAAGAATCGTTCTTTGACTGGTGCAAAGGAAAACAGAATATTGTAATTTGCTCGTTTCTAAATCGTTACCTACTTAGTGATAAATAGAATATAACTGTTTAATATTCAACTACATAGAAAATATACAATGTTTTGCCATGTGAAATGTGATCGTCTTGTCGATGCCGACTTCTGCCGCTATTTTCTTCAATACCCGGTTGCAATAGGCGATGTCTGGTACGGGCAGTACGAGATTCGTTCCGGCAACTTCGCGTTTGTACTTGTCGATGATGCGTTTGGTAATGCCGCACAATTTGATCTTGAAGGGCGTGCCGGTTTTCTGTCGCTTTTTGACGATCCACAAATCCCCATCGAAAGAGCGTTGGATCATCTCCCCTGTCAATCCCTTGACATCAGCATGAGCCATTCCCGTAAAGCAGGAAAAAATGAACATATCCCGAACTTTGCTGTAACCGTCAAATGTAAATTGATGGTTCATTAATGCCTGCAATTCGGATTCGATCAGATAGCCGCGTTCTTTAGTCGTCTTCTTCGGATGATAGTCGGCAAAGGGATTCCGGGCGATAATACCGGCATTGTGAGCTTTCGTAACGATCATCTTCAACGGTTTGGTATAGATACAGATGCAAGACGGGGTCAATCCTTTCTCGCCGCGCAGGTAAAGATCATAGTCGGTAATGAAGGTTTCGGTCAGTTCTTTCAAGGGAATATCTTCTCGGTGCAGTTTGTCGGAGAGGAACTCTGCCAGCCGTTTGCGTACGTTATCATATTTACGGTAAGTGGATTGTGCCCGGTCTACGCCGACGTGCTGTTTGAAATCGCGTTTGAACTTGTCGAAAGCCTCCAACAAGGTTTCATACTCTTCACCCATGCCGAGGTAGGCGGATTTTACCCGCTCAGCCGTAACGTAGGCATCTCGGTCGGAGATATGCAGGTAGTGGTGGAGCAACTTGGCCTTTATACGGTCTAACTCAACATTGATCCGCTTGGCCTCGATACTCTTCCCGGCAGCCTTGTTCGCCGCGGAATCCCAAAGCGGGAGTGGGATGTTCAGACGCGACGATACGAAGGTGCTTTTGCCGTTGACCGTGAGCCGGACATAAATCGGAACGCAACCATCTTTTGCGCGTTGTTTGTTGACGTAAAACAGAATCCGAAAGGTACTTCTCATAACACATAACTTTAAGGGTTGCAAAATTAATTCGTCATGAGTCCCTTGTCAAGATGTAAAGTTGTGCAATACACAGCATAATAACCATTTGCGCAAAAACGAGCAGACAAAACAGCAGAGTAGTCGGTTAACAACTCCGGTTAACGATCTGTTAACTCAACTCCTGCGTTTTGTTGCTTCGGACCGCTTGATCGTCGAAATACAAAATATGGTAGCAATAAGCATATCGAACTATCCAACAATTAATTAACCTCAATCTGCATTCTATCGCTCAGGTGATCCCGTTTTCCGCTCCGGGCTTCTTTGAAAGGAGGAGCAAGAACGAGTAAAAAACCTTATGTATCAACGATATGTAAGGTTTTTTCGTTTTTTGGGCGATGTATTCGAGTGCATAAAAAAGCAGGTTACTCAGACCTAAATCGTGAGCTGTTTCGCTCGAATCGAAAAGAGGTCACGATTTTCGATCAATGCGTTGAATTACATTGTTTTGTGCCCAATAATCTCTATGCTGCATACGTTTAACCGATTCAACCCAAGCAGCATGATGAAACGCACGACATTCAGCGTGGTCTTCTTCTGCAAGAAGACGAAACTCACGAAGAAAGGCACAGCACCGATCTATGCCCGTATCACGACCTCCGGCCGGTCGACGGAGATTTATACCCAGTGCCGGATCGAACCGGAGCATTGGAACCAGCGTTTGGAACGTTGCATGTTGCGAGACCCCGTTTCTACGCAGATCAACGGGATTCTCGCTACTTACCGCACAAACATCCTCGCCGCCTACGATAGCCTTATTAAGGAGGGTAAGACCCTTGACTGCTTTGCCATCAAGCACCGATTGGAACATGCGGCAGCGAGTTCGCGGATGTTCCTTGCCGAGTTTTCCGGATACTGCGACAAACGGCAAAAGGAGGTGGGTATCCGCCTTACGCAACTCACGGCGAACAAATACCACCGTCTGCTGCGTTATATGACCGAATACACGAGAGAACAGTACAGGAAAGACGACCTGCCGCTGGATGCGATCGACTATGCATATATCGACGGATTGAATACGTTCATGCAGACGGCGCATAACTGCCGGAACAACGGCGCCGTGAACCTGCTGTGCTGCCTGAAAAACTTTATCCTCTATGCGATACGGAACGAGTGGCTGGAAAAGAATCCGTTCCGCTACTACAAGATGAAGGTAGACCGGACGAACGTCAAGGTTCCGCTGACGAAAGAGGAGCTCGATACGCTTATCCACAAGCCGCTGCCGAACGACCGGCTGGCCCGTATCCGCGACGTGTTCTCGTTCTGCTGCCTGACGGGGCTGGCCTTTACGGATGTGGATCACCTGCGCAGGGAGCATATCACGACCGATGAGGACGGGACGCAGTGGATCCACAAGCCGAGGGAAAAGACGTCGGTAATGAGTCGTGTGCCGCTGCTACCGCATCCGATCGCGCTGCTGCGGAAATACGAGCGGGATGAAGCGTGTAGGGTGAGAGGCAAGCTGCTTCCCGTGCCGTCGAACGCGAAGATGAACGCCTATCTGAAGGAAATTGCGACGTTGTGCAACATTCCGAAGAACCTGACGACGCACATGGCAAGACATACGTTTGCGACGCTTGCGATCGAATACGGGATGCCGATCGACATCATCGCCAAGATACTGGGCCACACGAATACGAACATGACACGGCGCTATGCGAAGATTTCGGAGGCGAATATCAGTCGGGAGATGAAAAAAATCGGAGAGATGCTGCATTATAACGTGATACATCGACAGACAAAGGGGCGGGCCGTCGAAGCCTTGCCCCTTGTCTGTGTTTATTCTATCGTTTCAGACAGTCGATCGCCGCGAGACGTTCGTACTGTCTGCGCAACTCGGCGACGATCTTGGTGTTGCAACGCTTGACGATCCGCCGGAGCCGTGCAGGGTCTTCGGCCATCAGCGCATGGCGCGCGATCGTCTCGTCGTCGACCCTCAGCGGCTCGTTGGCCAGAATCGCCGCGCGGCAAATTTCGTGCGGCCCTCACGGCATAGATGTGAGGAGCCCGCTCGTGCAGGGCTGTCGGCGTCGGGCGGATGTCCCGACGGTGGTCGAGGTTTGGGATAATGGATCATGCACATGCAGAGAAAAGAAAAAGAGGAGCGGAGTCAATCAGCTATTTTGTCAATCAACGCGATAATATTTGACTCTTCAATAGTCGCAACCGACGTATCTTTTGAAGATTTTTCCGATTGCCCCAACCCTCTTATCTCCGAAACATAGTCGTGCATGAATGAATTGTTACGGTTAAAAGAGAGAATAATCCGACTGCGTACGTTCTCTTTTCGCTGTGATTTTACCGAACCGTGCTATTTTGTGAAATAGGACTTTTCGCGCTGGACAATCCGATGGTTGCGGTGGTTGTACTCCCAGCGGACATCGAAGTGACGTAAAGTTGATTCGTTGCCGCCGCGGCCTATTTGCAGGGCATGAAAGCGGACATTGAAGGATTGTACCTCCGAGATGGCAGCGGATGTCTTCTCAGGAAAGTCGTCCAGTTCGAAGTCGGAGATGACCAGCACGTCGGCCAACCGGTAGGTGTCGGAGCGGAGCATTCGCAGCGCCTCGTCGATGGCGGGCGTGAGGTCGGTGCCGCCGCAGAAGGAGTGGGCCAGAAAATCGGTGATGCGGGCCTGCTGTCCCTCCCAGTCCGCAAGGTCAAGCACCTCGACATAGAGCGAAAACGAAATCAGGTAGCAGGCCCGTCGTTCTTCGCGCGATCGCAACAGCAGTCCGTAGCAAATCGCCTTGGCGACCTCTTCGGGCTTGCCGTACATCGAGCCGCTCGTATCGAGGCAGACGATGTAAGGGCCTGCCGGAGCCGTGGCGATATGCGGCGTCGCGGCATGTTCTCGCACCGGTTCGTGCGAACGGAAATCGAAGGTCTGGAGTCGTCGTTCGACGTATTTCCTGTAAAACTGCCGTTCGAGCAGCGGTTCGCCGAGCAGGGCAAGTTCCGTCGGCAGCAGGGCGTCGAGCCGGTCGCTTTCGCCGACACCCTCGATGTCGGAGCGCGAGGCCCGCACAAAACGGCTAAGCGAACTGCTGTAGCGTTCCTTGTAACCGCATTCTTTGTCGTTCCTTGTACCTCCCTTGCGTCCGAGTGCGTCGAGCAGCGTGTGAATCGAGGGATTCTTCCGGCATAGGGCAGCATAAGTCTGCAACAGATCGGACTTCTGCCGTTGCCACTGCCCCGGTTCGAGGCTCCAGTGGAGGCTCAGCTCCACGGGTGAAAAATCGCTTCCGTAAAATCCTTTGATGCGGTTGCCCGCGGTGTATTCGATTTGCTGCCGAACACGGGAGAGTATTTCCAGTTCCCATGTAATCTCCCGCCGCATCAAAGCACGGTCCCACTCGGAGAGAAATTCCTGGCGGACGTACCCGTATTCGATCGGTGCGGCGGACCGGAGCTCCGCGTCGTAGAAACTCAGACTCAACTCCTTGTCCGTATAGCGTTTCTCCAACCACGGGCGGAGTTGCACCCAGTGCGCTGCGAACGCCTCGTCGTCGAAGGCCGAACAGCGGTTCCATAAGTCGCGCTCCACACGGAAGGGATTTTGTGAGTCGATGAACTGTCGCGCACGGTCGAGGCGGTCGGCCACCTCGTCGGCAACCAGTTCGGCCAACCCCTCGACCGTGCGGCTGCCGTATTGCAGGTGAGCATTGGCGGCGAGGGCTTCGAGTGTCCGGCGGAAACTTTCGCGCAGCGCTTCGCCGCCGGGACTCGCGGTCGTACCGGATATATCGCCACCCGTAGCTCCCGCTTCATCGGCGTTGCGGTCGGAAAGCAGGTGCAGCAGGTAGGACTTGTATCGTTCGCGGTCACTCATCGGCCGTAATCTGATAGAGGCTGTTACGCATCCTGCGGATGCGGAGCGTCAGGCGTGCCAGTTCGCCCTTGAGCAATTTGTACTGCGCGTCGCTCACGAACGGCGAGCGGAGTTTCGGTGCGAGTGCCGTGCGGGAATACACTCCGATGCGGTCGGCCAAAATCCTCAGCGCGCCGTCGAGCGCATCGAGCAGCTGCGGAGCTTCGGGATAGATTTTGTGCAGCTCCGGATCCTTCACTCGCTCCAGCGGATAGGTCACGCCGTCGATTTGAATCCCCTCCTTGTTCTTGGTCAGCGAAACGGATGCCGTATGCGTCATCGGTCGGACAGCTGCGGTCGAGAGGATGCACTCTCCCGCACGTGCCACTTCCGAAAGGGCCGCCGGCGCCGCGACATGGGGCCGCAGGGCATTGTACTCCTCGATGTCGATGAGCGCGTCGCCCTCGGCATAGCCTACCAGGTTGTAGTAGCGGTTGTCGATGATGCGGTAGCGCGACACGAACTGCCGGTTGCGTCCCGCGCGCCGGATAGCCTCGGCGCGCACCGCCTGCCACCGCTCGCCAAGTTGCGTGAATTCCCGTTCGAAGGGTTCGGCAATGCTGGCAGCGACTGCCCGATCTATAGCGGCGGTACACGGCTCAATTTGTTCCGCCTCGTTCCATACGGCGGCGCCAATAAGAAACCCATCGAGTGGATCGACCTCCTCGCGACCATTCAGAAAGGCCGCCGTGCGCAGCAGCCGCACGATTTTCTTCCACCGGCGGTCCGAAACGTAGATCGGTGCAGCTTCCTGCGCTTCTCCCGTCGGAATCCCCTTTTTGAGCAGGGCGCGGATGCGGGCGATCATTGCGAGAATCGCTCCGCCCACCTCCACCCAGTCGATCGCCGGTTGCCACGAGGCATATTCCGTTGGTGTAATGCGCAGGGTGGCCTCCACTTCGGCCGTCGGCGCGGTCGTGCCGGTAATCATCCGGGCGAAGGCCTCCTCCGATTCAAGCGGCGGTACGACCAGTCGTAGCAGGAAGCGGTCCCACAGCGCCTCCAGCCCCTCGTCGCGAGCGGGCAGTTCGTTCGAGGCGGCGATGATTCCCTTGAGCGGCAGCTGCATTTCGTGCTCGCCATTGCGGAACAGCTTTTCATTCAACACGGTGAGCAGCGCGTTCTGAATCGAGGGACCGGCCTTCCAGATTTCGTCGAGGAAGACGATGTCGGCCGAGGGCAGATAGCCGTCGGTCAGACGTTCGTAGGTGTCGCAATCCTTGAGCTTGGAGATAGACACCGGACCGAAGATTTCGTCGGGTGTACTGAAGCGGCTCATCAGATACTCGAACGCGCGGGCGTCGCGGAACGCCAGTTTGAGCCGTCGGGCGACGAGGCTCTTGCCGACGCCCGGCAGTCCGAGCAGGAAGAGGCTCTCGCCTGCCACGGCGCTCAACAATGCCAGGGCCAGCACGTGGTCGCGCTCGTAGACCCCGGCACCCATTTGTTCGAGAAGCTTGCGGATGCGGTTCATCCGCGAATTCGATTGCGGTTTGGGTGGCATATATATGCGGTTTTTCGGGCAAAGGTACCGGACGGCCCGGTCAAAACATGGCCGAACGGCAACCGCCTTGCCCGAAAATTACCGATACATCGCAGCCATTTGCCCGACAATTTTCGCCATTTCTGCGCGCACGTCGTCGGGCCCAAGAATCTCGACCTTCTCGCGCATCCACAATACACGCTGGAAGAAATCGAACGAGGGACGGACATAATAGGTGAAGACCGAATAATCCGCAACGGTTTCGACCTCCTCCTGCGATTCGTGGAGCGGCTGCGCGCGGAGGTAGTTGCGCTGCTGGGCGTCGGCTTTCAAACGGATCAGACGCGGTTTGAGGTGCGATTCCCGGATGATGCCGTAGCAACCTTCGAAAAACTCTGAGGGTGTGATGCCGGGCGAAGGCATCATACGATTTTCCGTAATGCGGAGCGCCGACATCCGTTCGAGCGCCAGTCGCCGTGTGTCGGTACGGTCGGTCAGCTCGGCAACCAAATACCACCGGCCCTCGAAGATGCGCAGAAAACACGGGATCACCTCCCAATCGCGTGTCGGTTCATCGCGATAGTGCGACCGATAATCGAACCGCACGGTACGCCCCTCCTCGATCGCTTTGAGCATTGTTTCCAGATGCTCGACTCCCGTAGGTGCAGGCTCGAACATCATCTGTTCTTTGTGGCGGATCATGCGCGTATTGAGGTCGGCCACACGGTAGGCCGAGAGCAGATAACGGTACAGCGCATTCTTCTTCACCTCGTCGGCATTAGCGATGAAGTATTTGTTGGTCGAGGGCGAATACTCGATGTCGATGCCGTATTCGCCGGCAATAAACTCCTTGTAACGCGCGAAGGTACGCTCGTGCAGGCGCGACGTGTCGTCGCTGTCGCGGAGCGTCGAGCGCTCCCACTTTGCATTCAGTTCTTTGAGCGACAATTCGCCCGTATGCAGGAGCGTGTCGATAATCCAGAGGCATTTCCCGTTTTTTGTCATGGCGGTTCATTTTTCTTGATAGTGCAAAGATAACCGTTTGGTCAGACACTTTTTGTCCGAGCGACGGATTTATTTTGCACCAAGAATACGAAATACATAAAGCGATGAATGAACAACAATTTGAAAACAACCGGCCCACACCCGCTGTGTCGCACTATGCTCGTCTGACGATTCGGGATGAAGTTTTCCGTTTCGATTTCGGCACGGCGGCCACTCTGCCCGCAGACGACCGTTTCCTCGTCGATTGCGGTACTTTAGGCCGGCTTGACAGCCGTTGCCTTTACCGTCCGCAGGCGGACGGCGCTTGGCTCCGGATGAGCGACAGGGCCGTAGTGGAGCTTCCCGATGAGGTTATAACCGATGAGAAACTCCGCGCGTTGCCCGACGAAGGACTGACAGATGCGCTCTATTGTGCGAAATGGGGCATTGTAGACATATGCCCGAACGAGCGTTGCTCCGTTTACCGCGAGGGTGATGAAATAGACCTTTAACCGGATTGTATCATTTAAATAATTGAAGTATGGAACTCGAATGTCCCGCCTGCGGCGGTTACGACTGCTATTTCGACAGACTGCAATTCGTCTGCGACGATTGCGGCCATGCGTGGGGCGGCTATTGCAGCTGCTCGGCCTGCCAGGATTAGGCAGATGACGCGTGCGGCAGGAGCGACCTGCCGCATGTATTTTTCGGTCCGTGCCCTTGCGACTTTCGTCGGAATTTGTTAGCTTTGACGAAAATATTGAGACGTTTGTTTTGATCTGAGTTACCGAAACCGCCAATTTTCTACAACTCACAGACGGAACAGATGGTCTTGTCGTATCCGGCACGGACTGTCTTTCTATCTGGGTTGGGGCGCTTGGCGGTGCCCGGTAACTGATCGGGGACGGACGTGCCGGTGTATTAATATAAAAACATGAGGAAAGATAGTTTAGATAATATATTAGCCAGTTATGCCGAGCTACGACGTCAAGATGAGAAATTGAATCAAGAAGTTGTGGCTATTAATGATAAAATTGACAGACGCATCAAGATTTGCGAAAAGACACCGCAAATACTTGATAATGCCACGACTGAATTTAATGGCCTAACTTCAATACTAAATAAAAAAGACATCTCATTTTTCGTTTTTTCAGTTCTACTTCAATGTAGTGTAAAGTACTGTATAAAAATATTACGAGAAATGAGCGATAAAGAACTTGCTCAAAAAACTCCTTTTCATCAAGATGAAAAATCTGATAGGCAAGGTTATATATATTATGCTTCAAGAGAAGAGATAATGTCAAATCCAGTACCGTTTGATGCAATACAGAAAGAGCATAAAAATAAATGGTATAAAGATAATGGACAAATAGTTCCAGGTTTTAGTGGCTTTAATCATCGAGTCACTGCTTTAGGTCACGATCCGCTCTTGGGTTTAGTCTTTGGAACAGCCAATATTATGACTTCAACAATAACTCGTAACGATTTTGTTAGTTGGCATATAAAAACAATACCTCATTCTAGAACAGCTAAAAATGGAAGAGAGTATTTTGCTTATCTTGATACAGTATGCGATAGAGCAGATACAATAGAAATTTTTAGAAGCATTATAAATAGAGTACAACAGGAAGGTAAAGAAGGATGGATTACATTAGGAACAGCTTTACTAAAAGAGATAGTTCATCTATTTAGTGACCTTCCAAGTAAACAAGGTTTACCACTTCCTGTAATACCTACTTTTTCCCAAAAACTTGCTCGATCACTGTCTTTATATGGATTAAATACTAGTACCATAGCACAGGGTAGTATTGCAACAATGCTCATTAACTGGCTCATTGGTTTTCTACATGGACTATGTAGAAGTAAATATGAAGATGAAAAATTATATATGGTAAGGACAAAAAAAATTATCATGTATTCTGATACTTTTTCTACAGTATCAGATATTGGTTACTCTATGTTTACAGCATATATGGGAGACAAGAATACTATGAGAAAGTTTGACCTAGGAGGTTATCTTGTAACTTTATATCAAATATGTCATAGTTCAAATGTAATTAGCGAGATAGAACGAGAGTTCTATACAAAGAGAATTATTGAAGAATTTGAAAATATGGAATAAGATGGATAAAATTTTCAAGATTATATTGTCTATTGGGGGAGCTCTGTTAATGTTTCTTGCAGGATGGTCTCTTCATGCATGGAAAAATCGTGACAAAGTAGCAAAAGCAGTAAAAAAGGCTATAACAGATCTAAATAAGCTACATGAAGAAGCATTGGAGGCATTAAAAAAAGATTATGATGAGAAACTTAAAGCAAAAGATAAGATTATTACTGAGCTAAAAAATATCATTGACCGTCTTATCAAACTTTTTGAATCAGCGGAAGGACTAGGTGTTGAAAAAGTTATCAGAAATCTCAAAATGAACAAAGAAAAACTTAATGGGTTATGATTTTGGGGTGTGGTAAAAAGAATGCCTTATAAAGTTCCTTATTTGCACAAACTCATCTCTCTTTTATTCCATTCTGTTGAATCATAAAAACTAGGGTTAGATTCCATAAAAATACACTAATTGCATATTGCACATTCGTAGTAATTAGGTATTTTGCAAAAGAATTATTTGACAGCAAAAATTACTGAAAATTACGAGATTGCTAAGTGTTCCCACTATTTTTCAAATACTTCGTTAGAGAAGCAAAGGAGAAAATCGTCAATGCAGGATTCGGAAGTTACAAAATGTGGAATTTTATATGGTCTTCTAATATTGCAAGAACTTGAAATATTAAGACCTAATTATCACTTATGTGGAGATGAATAATATTCTCGGTGCTATGTAAACATAGGAAAAACTATCTTGAATATAAGGACCCTATGAAAGCTTTTGACAAGCATTGGAAAAACGAAATATACTCTGACCTCTTTTGTCCGACCCTCCCTCTATCTTTGCAGTAGAAATAAGAAACAACCATATGTTTAACTTATAAAACTATTGCAAAATGAGAAAGATGAAGAGGAATCCGATAGGTTATCGTACGGTAACGCGCATGGAGGAGGAGTCGGCAGGCTACAACGAGGAGCAAGCGCGGAACAAAAACCGCACGACGGCTTCCGAACAGGCGGCACAAGACCATTTTGAGACGGGCGACTGGCAGGATGATGCCGAGCAAACCATCAATGACAAGAAGCGCATGAACGATCTGCTCGACAAGGAGCAGGAGTTTACGAACAAGACGGGGCTGAAGCGGATTCGAAAACAGCTGATTCTGCTGTGGAGCTATGTGAAGGCCATCATGTCGGGCGATTACGTCGACTATTCGGCCTGGGCGTTCATCAAGGCCACGGCCGGACTACTTTACGTGGTCTGTCCGTTCGATCTGATCCCCGATTTCTTTCCGTGGGTAGGCTGGGCCGACGATATTCTGGTTATCGGTTATGTCTGCAATCTGCTGATGAACGAACTCGATGCTTTTGCAGCATGGCAGAAACGGCGGGTTGCGACCGAGGGATAGGCGACCGACGAGTCGGTCCTGGGCGGTACGTCCATAGACTCCGCTGGAAGCAATGATGTTCCAAGTGTGCAGGTGCGAAGCACAAGGTCCGAACAACTGGTTGTAAAGTCATCTGCCGAGCGGGACCTGGTCGAGAGCGGAATTAAAAGGATGTAACGACTTGATAAATCAAGTCGTTACATCCTTTGTGTAAGAAAATCTTGTGTCGGTGCGACCGATTGCAAAACCAACTGAGAAAGTCAATCGCTTCCGCCCCGCTGCCCGCCATCGTGAAGTCGCCGGAATGTACGACAACATCGGCAGCAGGCAGTTCGCCAAGCCGCCGATGTACGCTGTGCGTATCAGACAAATGTAGAATTTTCATAAGCCATATCTAAGGTAAGGGCTATTCGCCTGAACCAGAGGGCTGATAATTCTCGGCTTTATTAAGCAATTTTGTAAGATCATTTATAAAATCCTCATAACGGAGACTATAATCCACGCTTATCGCAAACTCCTCGCACTTCTCAGCGTCTGGGAAATACTTATCATCGGCTTTTGTGCAAATATATATATCTTTCCCACCTTCTTTTATCCTGCGGAACTTTGTGCCGTTCCACCAAAATCTGAATCTGTCAGAAGGATTCTTTTTCAACTCAAAATAGAAATTTTCGCCCCAAAGATGTTCGTGATCTTCAAGAATACAATCAACGGAGATTTCCTCCTCCTTAATACCTTCAGCAATTAGGCGGTTGCGCGGAGTTCCGAGCAGATATCTTTTATATGGCGCGCTACTATTCCACACCATAGCCATATGGTCTTCTGCCCTAAAAGTAAATGAAGCCCATGTAGTTTGATGCAGGAATTTACTCTTAACCAGCTCTTCGTGAGTAGCCTTTTGAATCGGGTCGGTAATCGGAGACTTGAAATTTTCAAGTCTCTCCTCATTAACCCCGTTCAGTAGCATTAAATGAACCGGCCGTATATAGCTCTGTTTGTTTATCAAAATCTTTTTCCACGAATCATATGAACTACTGATATCCCATATCTCTGTCAACACCTCCCACGATTCTACATACCCCAATAATGTACGCAAAGCCAATGGTGAAAGGCGTTTGTCTTCATGATCCAGTTTTAGAATCTTGTCGAAATTTTTCTTCTTTATCTTAAAACTGCTCCAGTCGGTTTCTCCGCTTTCGTTTGTAAAAAGGAAGCGAATCGCTCCGCTAAATGGATATTTAATTTCGGCTTCGCGGATAAACTTTTCATACTCTGATTCTTCATTCCTTATTCGGGACTCCTGAATTTTCCGCGCTTTCTCCCGCTCCTCCTCGTATTGGGATTGTAATAGATCGCCCGATACGGAGAGTCCTCCAGCCTCTTCGGAGCATAAATACTCTATGATTCTCAAACAATTATCGCCTATCGCCCTGAAGAGTTCAAGAATTCTTTTGGTTTCTGCAAACTCGTCTATTCCGGAATTTTCGAATAGATTCCGGCTAAAAAACATCCAATCCTTGAAAGCTGATTCGTCGAACGAATCTTTCGACTTATCAATTTGATGAAAAAATAGGGAGGCCGCATAAAATCGGACAATATCGGCCACTGTAATGTCTGTAACCCAAAATGATTCATTCGTATTACCGGTCTGAAATGCCTTGCTCTTACTTTGTGAAGACTCGTATATGGGTAGATAGCTGAATGGATAAGGTTCGTCAAAAAGGTGTTCGTTTATCTCTTCCCCACTCTTTTTGAGTTTTATTATACCATCCATAACCGATGCAAAAAAATCTCTGAATTTACGAGTGAGCGCATTGTGATAGACCTTTATGGATGAGAAGTTTTCATGTCCTGAAATATGTTCGTAAAGTTCTTTGTCAGCACTCTTTACATCTCCGTTGACCAGGATATGTGCAAGTATCATCCGGTTGAAGAATTCGAACTGAATATGGTCGACAATCTTTTTCTCCTTGTGTCGAAGTGTCCAAAAGAGATTTGTCCATTCATTTTCGAAATTCTTGATAAAATTCGATCCTTCCCTGAACAATTCTTTTCCTTCATCATCCTTGAAACTGAATAACTCCGACTTGAAATTTTCGAAATCAGTCAGTTTCTTTCCACGGGCGTTCATCTTGATATACAGGTCATCGGAATTGGCGATATTCTCTTCCTTTGTGCTGCGGAAATAGAATTTAATCGGACAATCCGGCGCAATCAGACATTCCCAGATTTCGGCGAAGTCGGTTCTGTTGCCAAGCATCTGCTCGAATCCGCTTCCGTGCTCCTCGTCGGATAGCGAACGCAGCATGGCCCGAACGGTCGGGTCCATTTTGAATCGGCGCGAAAACCACGGCTGCTCGGTTATAAGTTTAGCCGCAGAATTATTTTTACCGATTAGTTCCTGACATACGCGACTGCAAAAATCGCGCGAAGATGTGCGAGTTTGGTAGGTGAACTTTTTAAGTGTGTCGCACACTTCGGAATATTTCAGTTTTCCCGCACGAAAAGCCACATACCAGTAAAGCAGCCACAAGGAGGTCAGGCGCTGCTGCCCATCGAGCGGATATATCACTTTATCGTTATGCTCAGCAGGCGTGCCGTATACAAAGTCTAGCGTTATGTTTTTTTTGCTGACGATAGCCTCTATCAACTGGCGGAAGAATCGCTTTCTCAACAGCTCTTTTCCCTGCCGGCCCTGCGCATAGTCCCGCTGGATTATCGGAATAACGCAAGTATATTCTTTAAACATTTCCCATATAGAAACGGGGCGGTTATTTTGTGGCATAACTATTTCATTTTAATTGTTGGGGCAGTATTTTTCTTTAAACCAGTCGGATAAATCGGTTAAATAATCGGCGTAGGCTGCGGCATCCGGCGCTGTCCATGCCATACTGTTGTTTACCACATTTGAGTAGGCCTTCATAAATACGTCTTTGGTGCAGGGCGGGACAAACGCCGACTTGACATCCTTTTCGCGGATTTCTATTTCCTGCTTGACCTTATTCCATTCAGCAAACCGAAGTCTGCCGCGCTCCTTGTCTTTTACATGCAGGCGTTTGGTCGGGAAGATTGCATTTTTATACCCGCGGTTGGTGGCGGAATCGAGCAGCACGAAATTCGAAATTCTATTCTTCTCCTCACGGCTCATCGGCTGCGGGGGATTTACCCCGAGATATTTAGTCAGAGACTCGTAGAGTTTGCTGAAAACACCCTCTTCCCCGCTGCCGGCGCTTTTTGTCTCGTTCGAAAAGAATGTACACAGACTCTTCCGATGCGCCTTGTTGAACTCTTTCCGATTCTCGTCCGTGAGAGACAGATAGGCAAAAAGGATCCACTCCCTCTGATCTTGCACGCTATCCAAATCATTATCCGTCGCCGAAGCTATATGTTCCACATCCCAGCCATAGCCCGACCCTTTCTTCTGTTTTTTATAGAGATGGAACGGGAATTTGTAGAAAATGCCCTGAGTATAGTCCTGATTCTCCTCGTGCGACTTGTTCTGACGTAGCACCTGCAAAACATTCGACAAAAGTAGCACTCCCCGCGCTTCGCTTTTTCGGTCCTTCCAACCCCCATTGGTATCGGATGAACCGTAAGTTTTTTGGGCATCGAAATCGTCAATGTACCGTTGTACGATAGGTCCAACAAGGTCGTTGGTCATAAAGTCGCTCACAACCTTGCCGTTCCACGCCTTTATTAAATTCGGAATCGACTCGCGGTCGATAACCCTAAACCCCACAAGATGATACATGTCGACATCCTCGTACCAAAGACGCATAATATCCATAAAGTCGACTGCGCAGTCCCAAATCCTTTTGAACTGCTCTCTATTCTTCCGGAACACTGAATAGTAGGCACGAAAAAGACCGTCTCTGCTGTCGAGGTTTTCCCGCGAGATTTCCTTTTGCTCAAACATGTCGCTGTGAATCTCGGTCATCATCCCGAGCAGAAAATCAATACGTGTCGGGGAATCCGCGCCTTCACCGTCTGTAAGGAAGTACCAAAATTCATCGTTCTGGAACATGGCCTCAAACTCATCCCACTGACGCGCAAACTCCTCCTTGCGATTGACTGCATCGCCCGTAAAATTGTCATTGGAGAGAAACAGCGCTTTAATCAATTCGGATTGTGTAAGCTCTATCTTGCCGATATTGAGACGCTGAAAAATTTTCTCGCCCGGGCTGTCATCAACCAAATCCGCTCTGTACCACAAAAACCGAATTTTATTGAAGATGAAATTCGAAAGGTTCTTTTTCTTTTGACCTTCATCTGCCCCGAAAGCTTTTGCTTCTTCGCCTTTCATCCACCCGCAAGCCATTTTGTAAGCCTGCTTCATATAATATAGGTTGATATCATCGCCGGTGTTTTGGCATTCTCCAATATCTGCGACATTATTGCTGCTGTTGTCAAGAACAGCATATTTGATATCGTATGCGGACTTTTTGTTAAGTGCCTGCAATATCAGATGCACCGTAGTCAAACGCTGCTGTCCGTCCACGACTTCCCAACTGTCATCATCGGGCCGTTTTTTGACAACAATGGGCTGCATAAAATATGAGCCGTCGCGATTGTTTTCATAAAAATCGTTCCAGTCGTTCAGCAAGTCCAAGACCTCTCGTTCAGTCCACCGATATCCACGCTGGTAATCAGGAATAAAAAAGGATTCGCCTTCGAAATCCTTTATGGTGTGAAATGCAATGATTTCGTTGCTATTGTTTATCGGCATATAATCGAAATTTAAGTTTGTCAAATAAAAATATATAATTTGCCGAATAAATACAAAAATCAGTCGTCAAAAAGTTTATCTATCCATTCATTGCCGGCCTTGATTGACTCTCTCGGCGTTGTTTTGTAGTTTTCGCAGGTGTTGTAGTCTGCGCGAAATCCGCCTGCCAACTTTTTACTCTCATGATACGCTCCGCATCGTTGCATCCTCCGTTGCTAATGGACGGCCGTTGTAGCAGATATCATTTATCATATCGTTCAACTCAAAATTCTATTTCGATGCTTTGAAGTTAAATACCGGGCGGATAATCGAATCGATCGTAACCGTGTCACCGATGTTGGCGATAATCTCCGATGCAGGTTTATAGACCATCGGCGACTCGTCGCGCGTAAAGTTGCTGATGCTTTCCGAATAGATACCCGTCATCGCCTGTTCGAAGTCTGCCATCGAAATCTGTTCGTAGGCTTGCGTGCGGCTTAATACGCGACCTGCTCCGTGCGGAGCCGAGCAGTTCCAGTCGGTATTCCCGCGACCCGTGCAGAGCAGCGACCCGTCGCGCATATTGAGCGGTATGATGCAACGCTCGCCCGCCTGCGCCGAAGTCGCACCCTTGCAAATCATATTGTCGTCGCTGATATAGTTGTGGATGCTCTCGAACTCCTCTGCGATCTTAACATTACCGAAGAATTTTAAAAGCAGCTTGGCTATCAGTTTGCGATTCAGTACCGCCCAACGCCGGCACAGGCGCATATCGTGCAGATAATCCTCGCGCGATTCGCCCTCGACATAGCACAAGTCGCGCGGTGCCGACGGTTCGGGCAGCCGATAGTCGCGGTGCATCCGCTTGATTACAGCCTGTAACTCGTCGCGGCGACCGGCGGCCTTATATTCCCCGATAGTTTGCTTTATACGCAGCTCCAGCTCATCGGCTCCTGCTGTAAGGTGCTTGACGGCACGTGCCTGATATATCTCCGCCACCTGCTTGCCTATGTTACGCGAGCCGGTGTGGATAACTAAATAGAGGTTGCCGACATCATCACGGTCAAGTTCTATAAAATGGTTGCCGCCGCCAAGCGACCCCGCCGACTTGTAGAGGCGGCCGATGTTCTTCAGTTCGCGGTAGCATCGGAGCCGCATCACAAGTTGTTTGGCCTCGCGGTAGATATCCATTGCCTCGCCTGCGAGGAGACGGAATCCGTGTTTCTCCTCTCGTACCCAAGTTCCCGACGGAATGTTGGCGACGATATGTTCGTTGAAGGCGTGGTAGTCCACCTCGCCGACCCTGCCTAGATTCACCACACGCATACCGCAGCCGATATCGACGCCCACTATGTTGGGAATCACCTTGTCGCCGATATTACCCGTGAAGCCGATGACACACCCGGCTCCAGCGTGAACATCGGGCATAATGCGTATCTTTTGGTCAGCAAAGACCTCGATGGAAAGCAACTCGCGTATCTGCTCCAATGCGCTATCCTCCACATTGTCCGTAAAAATCTTTACGTCGTAACCTTCGATTGTTTTCATATTATTTTCGGTTATATCATTTTCCTCTGCAACCTCGCCGGTGAATATATTTATCAACCGGTTAGAGCACCAATCATCTTGAAAGCCGACAATGTTGCTGATTGTCAGATGCCCATTATGTCCGTATATGATGTAATAATCCTCATAATCGGTGCAGTCCAACTGAATGTGCAGCATCAAGTAGTTCGCGCCTTCAATCAGTTTGATGCCAACCATATCGAGCCAATACCCATGTTCTTCGGCAAACGCTTCAAACGAGGCATGCTTCTCGGCCATTGCTGTGAAGTATGCCTGACGTTCACGCATCTTTGTAAATATCTCCGACATGCTTTATAAAATTTTCAAAGCTATCGCTGACGCAGCTTCGGCATCGGCAAAGGCATGGTGGTGTGCCGTGAGATCGTAGCTGCAAGCCAATGCCGTAGTTTGCAACTGGTGGTTGGGCAATGTATTGCCGAAAGTGCGGCGCGAGGCCTGCAAGGTGCCGTGAAATTCGTATTCAGGATAATCCATTCCGTATACGTTATGCACCTTGTGTAGACACTCCTCGTCGAACATCGCATTGTGCGCCACAAGAGGCAGTCCCTCTATCAGTGGCTCAATCTGCCGCCAAACTTCGGGGAACAATGGAGCATTGCAAGTGTCGTCGTCACTCAACCCGTGTACTTCACTGCAAAAGCAGCGGTAATATTCGGGTATCGGACGAATAAGGCTATAAAATCGGTCGACAATCTCGCCGTTGCGCACGATTACCACGCCAACCGAGCAGACACTGCTGCGGCACTCGTTGGCTGTCTCGAAATCTATTGCTGCAAAATTTTTCATATTCAATTTCATTCAATATCCAATTCTTCGTCTTGTGCCGCCGTTGCCTGTCAACTGCTCGGTTCTGCACATCGAGTGCAGTTGTTCGAACGATGGTTCCTCACCGTTCAATATCAACTCCACCGTGCGCTTGCGGGCGATATTCTCGATTTGACCGCCGCTGAGATCGTACTCGGCCGCTAGCTCCTCGGCTATCGGCTCAGCCAGTGTCGGAATTATCGACTGCCATATTGACCGCTTCGCCTCTATCGACGGTCGTGAAAACTCGATTTTATAGAGGAACCGCCGTTCGAAAGCCTTGTCCAGATTCTGCATGAGGTTGGTGGTAGCTATCATAATACCATCCAGCTGCTCCATCTCTTGCAGGATGATATTTTGAATCGAGTTCTCCATCTTATCCACTGCTCGCTGCGCACCTTCCTGACGAATGCCCAGCACGGCATCGGCCTCATTGAAAAGCAGTATCGGAGCACGCTCACACAGTTTGACATAGTTGCGGTAGCGGTCGAATGCCGCTTTGATATTCTTTTCGCTCTCGCCGACCCAGCAACTCTTGATTTGCGAGACATCGATGACCATCAAATCTCGTTGCGTGCGGCGCGCCAGCTGGTATACCGTCTCGGTCTTACCCGTTCCGGGCGATCCGTAAAAGAGGCAGGCAAACCCCTTGCGCATCCCGTTCTCTTCCAACCGCTGCTGCACCGTCGCAAACTTTTCCGGCATCAGCAGTTCCGACAGCTGTTCAATTTGCCCACGCTCACACGGATTATAGAAGAGCCGCTTTTCGGCAAGGGAGGAGTATTTAAGCAGTTCCTTTTGATTTTTAGTTTGTTGCTGTCCGATGTCCAGATCTTTGAACAGCGTCTCCTTCGCCTTGTCCGTAAGTTTGAAATAATCGCTGTCTACCATTCCGTCGGAGTTGCGATTTTCGATAATGCCCTTGCGTTGCAGCGTGCTGTCTTGTCGTTTCAATTCGCCGCGCAGGATACGAAGCGTTGACTTCGACTCATAGTAATCCTCCCAGTCGTGCTCGCCGATCATATCGTCGTCCTCGTTGACAAAACGATTGCAGAAGACGTAAAACAGCAGACGTTCGTCGTCATCGTCCAGCCCGAAAATCGTCGTTGCGGTTTTGCAGAATTCGAGATGCAGATTCTCACCGACCAGCAAGTCGAGTTTTCGGGTGATATTGTCGCCCGATTCATAGTCCTCGAATATCCGGGCCATCGTGTCGAAAAACTTTTCCGCTGACAAGCATTTTGTAGAATCGGGCGTATAGACTTTATTGTCTTTGAAAGCCATTACCACATCCATCGGCATCCGGTAGCTCAATGAACCGTCCGCCCCCTTGCGGCGACGCACAAATCCGCGGGCAACCAGCGCATCGACTTCCGACATCAGCGAGATGATGCGAATCGTACGGCAGTCAATCATATGCGCGAAGTCGCTAATCATAATACGGGGATCGTTGCTCTTTTCGAGAAATAGCGAGAGCAGCAGAGCCTGCTTCTCGGTGAGCGACATCCGTTCGGCGATGTAGTTCATATAAGGCTGTGCTGCCCTGTTGAATACATCGCTGAGATGTGAGGTTGTAGCCAATTCGACTACACGTTCCATATTTGCCACAAGCGTAGGCTCGACGGGTGTCAACAAATTTTCGGGTATTGTGTTTTCGTCAGCCTGTTGCTTTTTCGACTTGTTGTTTTTTGAGGTTCCCATATTAGTCATCTTTTATTCATGTTGCAAAGATGATGGCCGAGGGTGCCAAAAAGCGGCAGAGCGAAAATAAAATTCCTGCCGGACGGCAGGAATTACAATGATTATGAACGGTCTAATTACCGGATTCTGTCCTGACAGAAATCCTTGCGGCGGCAACTCTTGCAATGTACGCCGGTCCAGACTGAATCGAAATGGTCGGCAGCCGCATCGACTAGCCCCAAATCATCAGTCAGAATACCCGCCTCGAAGTTGCGCTTGCCGTCGCTCTTCATACCGATACCCGCGCTCATCAGATTTGCCGAACCGATATAGGCCACCGAGCAGTCGAAAATCATCATTTTGAAGTGGGCTCTCGGGCAGAGTTTGCGTTTCAGTCCGCTCCACAATGCCGGATAGCGGTCGAAATCCTTGCGAAAATTCGGTCCCGGCTCTTTGGCGTAAATAACCGTACCTTCACTCCCCGTCGCACTAAAATATCTAAAACGGCAAGAAATGGCTCGCACGACGCTCCGACCCGCACATGCAAACTTGATATCGGCCGTACCAATCCACAGCGTATTTTCGACCCGTGCTACGCGGCTCAACACATCGTTATAATGCGAAGTATTGCAATGTAGGCGATCATCGTTCGTATAGTTCAGTTGCCCGTTTGATTTCAGCAGCCATCTCATCGCGCAGCCACGCGGGCGACAATACCTCGACTGCTGCCCCGTAGCGACGCAATTCCTGCTGGAAATCGAATGTCGGACGCAGGCAGAACGCAAATACCGAAAAATCGTTCGCTGTTTCTATTTCATGCTGCGACGGATGTAGCGGCAGCGTGCGGAAATATTCGCGTTGGCCGGCCGCGACCTTAATTTCAATATGCTCGACTTTGTAATTTTCCTCATCGACAATGATTCCGAACGAATCGGCGAAATACTCCTTTGCATCGAAATTTTTCGGTAACTTGAACGTTGTTTCACTCGTTTCGACAGCCTCCACACGGTCAAGCGCATAGATACGCATATTATCATACCACGGACTGTACGCTACCAGATACCAGCGCTGTTTGAATACTTTGACACAGTAGGGATGCACCTCGAAAGTCGACGGTTCATTACGACTGAAACTCTGATAAGTCAGCATAATGGTCAGTCCGTCACGCATAGCCTCGATAATTGTCGTAAGGAAACGCTGCCCCGAAGGAATATCCTCGAACAGAATGCGGCGTTTGAGGTGGTGGCTCTCGTTGATAAGGTTATTGACGGCAAAGGTGTTGAGCAGCCATGTGCGAACTCCGCCCTGATTCATATCGTCGGCATTGGCAATAGTGTAGCACCCTGTGCGTTTGTCGTACTCGATATCGATGTCGAACATATCCTTGATGGCGTTCTTGTGACGGTGGAACGAACGTTCGGGATAGTTGTCGCCCGTCTCGTTGTACTGCGACCGCATCCAGTGTCGGTTGATTTCTTCGAGCGTAATGCCGCGCTCACCGGCTCGGAGAATATTGTCCACCAACCATATATAACGGTTAAAAAGATTTGCTGCCATAATTTGCCTGTTTTAAGAGACCGTAAAGATAGCAAATGAAACCGCCAAAAAGTGGCAGCCGGTTGAAGATATTGAAAATATTATAACAGCGTTCGTTCCCGCTGTTGATATAGTACCATTCCACGCCTTTGCAGACAGCAATATAGCCGAGCGTGTCACGGACATTTATCGAGTCATATTCGCACGGGATAATCACTTTGCCGGTCAAAGAGTTAAAGCCCGCACGGTCCGGGACATAATACCTTACAGGAGTTCCAGCAACGGAAAATTAAGCGAGATTCAAACAGGAGAATCATCTCTCCAACATCGTTTACTACTCCATATAGAAGCTTGTAGGGATGAGTGTCGACGAAACATGATTCGACGATATAAGTCTCACGATAATAGTCCCATATTGCGCTATATACCTGCGGAAGAGCATACTCCCAGGCGAGTGTGATGACCTCCTCGCGTTGAATCATGCCGAGATAGTTTTTTCGATAAAAGTCTTGTTCAGCCATTTGATATTCTCTATCTTTTCCATAGTCTATCTGCTCTGGCAAAAACGACAAAGCAGACTGTCATTAATATGGCAGTCTGCTCAGCAAAACTCAGATTCTAATCCATCGGTCGGTCGATGTGCAGAAGTGCATTACAATCGCTATTGCGATAACCGCCAAAGCTATCAGCAGTCGTCTATGTGCCCCATACCTCACAACGTAGCAGCTATTTGTCTGGCAAGCTGCATCTTGCGTTTCTCGACAATCTTGTCCCACAGTCGCGAGTGCTGCAACTCCGATGCGGGGATATAATCCTTATATCGTTCGAGGAAACCCTCGTTGAAGAGGACGTCGTCCCAGCGGCCGATAATTTCGCGCCAGTCCCAACGCTCGATAAACTTGTCAAGCAGTTCGCAGGTCAGTTCGAGGCTCGAATTGTCCGAAAGTTCGTGCCAGTCCCAATACTGCTCGAAGCGAGCCAGCATATCGGCATTGAGCAGGCACTGATGGCTTGTTCCGGAGAGCTCGCGCCAGTTGATTCTTTTCTTGAATTTCTCGAGCATTGATGCTGTCCAGAGCATCTGGTTATTGCCCGACACCTCGTGCCAGTCTACCTTGTCGGCATACTTTTCGAGGAGTTGTTCGCTCCACTGAAAATCTTGCGAGAGCCCTTTCCAAGCCTGTTCGTCGATAAGTTGCGACATAAAGTCGTTATCCCAATTTTTTGTTGCCATAATTACATCGTTTTTAAGTTATATGTTAGTTTCATCTGTTTTACGATGCAAAGATGGTGTGCCGAACTGCCAAAAAGCGGCAGATAAAAATAATAAATGAACAATTAATTTTTCGATGAAAAAATGAGTTTGAGCGGCAATGTGTCATATATAGTCGTTAGTTTTGCCTCTATAACTTTATTTTATGCCTTTCCTAATGAGGCTAACTTGGTCGATATTGTCCTGAGCAAAGACCGTAGTAGCGGCGATTTCGATTCCTATCGGGTGAATATGCGCAATGTCAACCGTTTTACGATTTACAGACCACAAGAGAGCATACTACAAAGCAAACAAGCAGGACGTCCGTTACCATAAGGCCCACTACATTCTGTTCAAGCGTCTGGAGCTCCATCTACATAACTGGAGGGATTCGTGTCGTGGTAAGTGGATATACGCCACGACATATCTGATGCGGGATGATTGCTTCAATCTTTACCGCCATTGGATTATGCATAGCATCTCCATGGTGGTAAATCAAATATCGGGTGTGGGATCGGCGAGGTATTCACAGGACAGATTATCTGCTTTCCCGAAAATATTTGCTGATTGGGGCTCTGCCGACTCTGCCTAAATTTCTCGGACTAATTTTTTACCTATATTCTGTTATTGCGTATCTTTGCAAAGGAGTCTTTGACTTGTTAATATAGAATGCAAAAAGCACAGACTTTATAATCGACAAATCATTACCTCGATTTTCACCTTATATTATCTATCAAATAGTTAGATTTGATAGACACTTTTGGGGTCAAAAGTTTGGGCACCTTTTATCAGAAAAAATAAATCCTTCAATTTTTAATCATTGCAATAGCTTGTTGATTCAGCCATTTTTTTCGGTATTTGAATAGAATTTGCTCGGTCGGAAATTTTTTCGTATCTTACAGCAGGTTATTTGAAATGCGGTATTTGAGCGCAAGACGCTGAAAATAAACCGTTGTCTTTTCGTTGCCTATCCTGTTACATCACTTTAATCACACGCCTGGTTAGGACCGATCTGTTTCGAAATAGCGCATGGCGCTATACAAGTTTTCCATTTGTTTGTTGTCGCCTCGGTCAGCTTTTGGCCGAGGCGACGTGCTATTTTGTCCCCGTAAACCTGAAAATACCATGAAACGCGGGGAGATCAAACATTGGACGAAAGCGGTGGGCGTTACACTGTTATTGTTGCTGACATTGAATGTATTGCTTTACTATGCAGGACATAGCCGTGACAACGCTGCACGGTGGGTGCCTACCTTGTCTCTGTTCGAGTCATTGATGGACAACCTGAACTGATTATGGAAGATTTCGATTTGGATGAGATCGCCGCCGTGCACTTCGACGGTGAAGGAGAGGCGATCGTAGCGATCGGTATGGAGGATTACCGGAAGTTCGCTGCCGATTACGTGATCGTGCGGTCGCTCCACTCCGTGGTCGAGGAGGGCGATTTGCGATCGGTGATTCCGGGCGTGCGTGAAGCGGTTGCCGGCTGTCCTTTGGTTTCGAGGTTTTTCGTGTCGGTTCGGGTAAGGTTCCCCGAACTGTTTCGCTACGACGATTGGGTGGAACTTATGACCGCAGTCCAATCGAACGCTCCTGCGGACGGTGTGAAGATCCTGTGGGGTATTACGAAGGATGCCGGAATGGAGGCGGATATCAGTGTATTTGCGCTGGCGGGAGTGAAAAAAGATGCGTGAAATCATCCGAATAACACGAAACAAATCATGCTTATGTACAATCTTGAGGAAGAACGAGCAAGAGACGAAGAGAGGAAATTCATAGAACTGATCTCTTTCGTCGATTCGCGGCTCGATGAAATGTTCAAGGAGTGCGGAATCGTTTGCGGAAAGATGACAAAGACAAACGTGTGCGGCATCATCCATTGCTGGACGTTCGAGTCCGTCGACCCGAGAACGCCCGCACAGCGGGTTCGGATTCTGGAAGCGCTGGAGCAAATGATCCGGCAGTTGCCGGATGCCGGTTTTGCTCCCCATCTATCCCATATATCATTCCCCGGGGCTGGTGTACGACTCGTTCATTTAGAGATTTACCCACGCCAGTTCGACAGTATAAAAGTTCGATTCGAGGAGATCCGCCGTCGCGCAATCGAGTGTCCGGAGCGCGCCAATAAATGGTGGCTTGATCAATATGTCATTCTTGCTAAAGAATACTGGCAGATACGAGTACAACTTATGAAAGACTACGAACATGGTTGCGGGTTCATCTCCCGGAATGAAGCCGAGGTGGAAAAATGGAAGAAAGAAGAAAAGAAGCATGTTTTGATAGAACATTTAAGAAAGTCCATTGCTGCTTTGAGCTGCGATGGAAATGAAGAAGAGATTTGAGAGAATGGAACGAACTGTGGATGCCCGATCACTCATGCTCTTGTAGTATCGCTGCGGGATAATAAAAAATATTGCTAAGAAATTTTCGTATCTTTAATCGTTCCTTGAAAATCCGATCCGACACTTTGCAACCTGTCTGCTGCATCCGGCAGATTTCGTTCCGGCTCCGATCGGGACGCTACCAAAGTCCATTTTTGCGGCTGTGTCCATGCACGCCCTCGCGGTCGTCCTGTACGACGTGTGCACGATATCGTGCGCAACGATCATCATCTCCGGCTTCGCCTTCAATGATGAATGGTACACTCCTCCGCTCGTGCGCACCTGGCCGTAGCCTTCACCTCCGACACACACGAAAGGCGGATCGGATTTTTCAAGGAACTTTTTGTAATATACAATGGTACGCACACGAGTATTTGCCGAAGGGTGGCTGAAAATCAATGACCGATACGATTTTTTCGAGGCTCTGCACACTTGCGGCTATCTGACCGACTGCTGGGCGATGAGCGAACAGCCGGAGCGGACCGTCCGCCGTTTTTTGCCCGCGCGGGTCCGTGCAGACTCCTATGGGGAGTTCACCGTTCCCAAAAAAACAGGTGGCACACGGTCGATCTGCGCGCCCCTCCAACCGTTGAAAAAGGTACAGCGGGCACTCGGTGCAATGTTGCAGGCGCTTTTCGAGCCGTCCGAAGCTGCCATGGGATTTGTCGCGGGCCGGAGCGTCGTGGCGAATGCCCGCTGCCACCTGTATCAGAGCTGCGTACTCAACCTCGATCTGGAAAACTTTTTTCCGAGCATTACGAAACCGATGGTCCGCCGGGCACTGGAGCGGGAGCTTGCCGACCGGATTCTCTCGTCCGAGGTCCGTAACCTGATTTGCAACCTCTGCATCCGTCCCGACGAATCCGGAGTCGAAGTCCTGCCGCAGGGAGCACCGACCTCCCCGGTACTGTCGAATATCGTACTCAAGAGATTGGATCGGCGGCTGGCGGCATTCGCCGGGGTACACGGATATAATTACACGCGCTATGCCGATGACATCACCTTCAGCCACGACCGCCCCATACGCCGTTTCTCGCCGTTCTTTATGGAAAGAGTCCGCTCGATCATCGGGGAGTACGGCCTGAAGATCAACGACCGCAAGACGAAAGTAAGCGTCAGGGGTGAACGGCTGGAGGTCACGGGGCTGACCATCGGCGAGAAGGTCAACGTACCGCGGAACTACATCAAGCAACTGCGCACGCTGCTCCATCTGTGGGAACACTACGGGTACGAACAGGCACAGCGAATTTACAACCGCGACTTCTGCCACGGCACCAACAAAAATCTGAAAACGGTTATTTACGGCAAAATCAACTACCTCGCTATGGTCAAGGGGCGGGAGGATCCGACCGTTGTCGGATACCGCAACCGGTTCAGGTGGCTGGTTCAGATAGCAAAGGCTGAATGTCTGACAGACAATTCATAGGAGATACGTTATGATCCGTTACATCCAGAACGAAATGCACTATACCGAGGTGGTCGAACGCATCCGCCGTGTGCGGCAATACCTATGGATCGGCACGGCCGACATCAAGGATCTCTATGTTAAGGAGGGTTCGACTTCCGTACCGCTGCTTAGCGTACTCGAAGGATTGATTCGCCGTGGCGTTGAGGTGCGGTTGATCCATGCCAAGGAGCCGGGGCGGAACTTTGCCGACGATTTCGACAAGTATCCGCTTTTGTGGAGCCGGCTGGAGCGGAGGTTGTGTCCGCGCGTACACTTCAAGATACTGGTTTTCGATTGCGAGGCGGCCTACATCGGTTCGGCGAACCTGACCGGCGCAGGGCTCGGCATGAAAGGGGCTGCGACGCGCAATTTCGAGGCGGGAATCCTCACAGACGTCCCTGCGCTGGTCGATGCCGCCGCCGACCAGTTCGACGCCGTATGGCACGGCCTGCCTTGTAAAAAGTGTCGCCGAAAAGCCTTTTGTGGGGACCAGATCAAGAAATAATATCCTCCATCAATTTTTGAGATGCCCTAACGGCGTGCCCCTCATCCCATCCTCGCGAGTGTAGGCGAGCTCGCTACTCGTAAGGACGGCAGCAGGTCGGGCTCGCGCAGAGGTATCGGCTTTTCTGTCTCGTTTTTCTGTCGGATCAGCCGTATGGTTTATAATAGGCGCCCCCTTCGATGTTCCGGTTGCCGAGCTTGCATTCGATCGGGGCATAGCGTCCGTCGTCTGGATGCAGAACAATATCCGCTTCCAATCCGTAGCGGTCGCGGTAATACGAACCCTTGCCGCCCAATGCCTACTAGTAGACCTTCAAATCCCAGATGCACATGCATCCCAAGATAAAACCGAATGCCTGCAAATCCGATTCGAGGCTGTACGGCGAGGCACCTATCGCTGCGACCGCAATCGACGGATCGACGAAGCTGCGCTTTTGCGGCTCTTTATTGCCGTAGCCGACTAAATTGCCGTGCGCCAGACATCGATATTTTCGATGACATACACTCGTTTCAATGCACCGACATAATCCTCGACCGCGGTCATTGAGGCGGTCTCCATCTCGACGGGAATATCCGCCAGTATCTTTGTCTTCTGCACGAGCATACACAAGTTGTGGGCATAGGAGTGCAGAACCAGACGAGTCAATATGGGATTTCGCTTGATGTTATCCTTGTAGGAACGCCGTGTGCCGGATGCCATTTACACGGCGATCGCCGCACTCTCGGTGAAGGCTTCGCCGGCTCTTACTTGTTTGTCGTCCGATCGGATTCGACGCATAATAGCTCACGTACATTCTGTTTGAAACGTCGCATGACTCTTATCATGCGCGTTTAGGCTCCGTTCGTCTCCGGCCTCCCTCACCGACATTTTCGAGGATGTCCGTTCGGGCCGGCCGGAGCTGCGGGCGAGGTCAGAGCAGTTCGCGGGAGTTCCGGTCGTTGTGCAGACGGTTGATCTCCTCGCGGTAGGTTTCGAGGTGCCACCGCAGAATGTTGTCCGCATAGGCGGTTGCGGTCATACGGTCGGGCCCGATCTTCCGCACGACGTCCAGTATCTTGCGCTTGGTTTCGGCATCGACATAGATCGCCGCGCGGAAGCGGATCTCCGTGCGGGCCATGAACCTCCGCTCGAAATCGGGAAGCAGGATTCTCCTGCGCCGTTCGGCGGCTTGCGGAGCCTCGTCGGAATCCTCCACCGTCTTTATGATCCGCTCGTCGAAGGGCGGCGGGTCGGCGTCGAGAATCGACGGGGTGTTTCCGATGGCACGGCGTACCAGCTCTTCATCGATCACGGTTTTCTTCGTCATGGTATGCAGTCTGTTTTGTGCGAATGAACGGTCGGCGACGAACGAAAAGGCTTTACGGCCCTGCCCCGTTCGAGCGATCATTCATTCACGAATTTGTCGGAAGATGTTCGCGGCGAATCGGTCTTGCCGGCTCGCACGGGCGGAAGCACGGCGGCGGACGATCCCGCATCCGTTCTTTCGTGCTTCCGGCCGCAAGATAATACGCCTTTGTGGTCCCCGAATCGGCTGGCCGCTCCTGACTGCCGGAGGCCGTCCGAAGGGTTTGCCGCTCTCGCCGCGGCGTCGTAATATTGCAC
>OLGH01000498.1_pt1 | contig 47955 bp, 46 predicted proteins | sample 1604851 | NCBI WGS metagenome assembly OLGH01 (sample SAMEA3888894, study PRJEB22519) | human gut metagenome | biome: human gut; feature: human-associated habitat; material: faeces | place: Denmark | collected 2010 | reverse complement strand
CAATAGCTTCTTCTTTAGCGCAAATGTTCCAATCTTTTTATCAGAATTTAGATATTCAGAGGCACTTATATAAGAAGTCTTATAACTTCTAGCCCTACCTGTAAAGTGCGAATAATCTATATTATTAGTATCTAATATATTTTTAAGAGTTTTACTATTATTTCCTTGTCTTGGAACTCCTATTTTATCTAAAACTTCAGTAAAATTAATAGATTCTTTTACTGCAATTTTAATTTCTCCTAAATCCCATTCGTATTTACTCATAATTATTATTTTTAGTCAATGCTAATATAATAATTATTTTCGAACCTACAAACTTCGAGTTAGAAATCTTATAAACACTAATAATGTGATTAAATTATCCTACTGTTGTTGTCTCGGAGGAGTACGATTCCCCAATTTCAGGACCAAAACCTGACGTGTTGCCAATTACACCACGAGACAGCGATAAGATTAGTGACTACCACTACACTATAGCCCAATAATCAGATGACTTTTCTACATATTTTACCTCTAAGTAGTAGAGGGTTCTACTTATCCTAACTCTAGTATTTGTTGTTACATTGCTGTAAGTCATCTTTGTTGTTTATTTTAGCTAAATGGAATCTGATACTATTTCCAAAGTAACATATTCTTTATTCATGTCATAAGTTGTTGACTTGCATCTACCGCTATTTTATCAGCCCTAGCATTAAATTCATCTTCATAATGTCCTTTTACCCATTCAATATGAAGATTTCCTATAAGACTTCGCTTTTCTTTAACAATATTATCAAGTTCTTGTAAAACATCTAAATTTGTATTTCTCTTATACTTTATACTTCCAATCCGAGAAGTTCCTATTGCATACATAGAGTCACTAATAATAGTCACATCTTCTATATAAGCTGTTATACACTTAAATGCAATAATGATAGCTTTAAGCTCCATTCTGTTGTTAGTTGTATTTTTATAGCCTTTAGATACTTCTGCAATCTTAGTAAGTTCACCATCTACTTCTTTTACAAATACTACTCCTACACCACCTTGGTTAAGAGCACTACTGTATGCACCGTCAGTATAAATTCTATATTTCAAGTTTCGGTTTTTCTACCTGCTTACTTACTAAGAGATAAGAATCTCTTCCCAAGCAAGTTGCAATTCTTAATAAATCATCGTCACTTTCAACAACAATTTTATTTAAGATGAAGGTGTCCATTTCAGAAGGAACTACCATTCTGCCTTTAAGCTCAACAAACTTCTGTTTCCAGAATACTAATTGAGGTTTATAACGTCTAACATTCCATTTTATTGGAGTAAGCTGTTCATCAGGGTTACCTGCCTTGAATCCATCTGCTTCCATTTCTTTACAGATTTCTTCAATAAAGAATCCAAAATAATAAGCTCTAGCTACATCACCTTTAATGAATCCTTCGTAGTAATCATCATTGGCGTACATTTCCTCCATGAAACGTTGTCTCCATTTATCGCTCTTTTCTAATGTAATCATCTTGATGTAAATTTAAGTTTTACAAGTGGAGGGTGTCAGATTCGAACTGACGGACCCCGAAGGGCCGGCACGTTAGCAGTGTGCTGGTTTAAACCACTCACCCAACCCTCCTTACCATTAACCCAATAAGTCGGTTAACTTATTAAGTGTTTGTTGGCTACTTCTTCAAGAGCTTGTTTCTCCGCCAAAGCAGCGTCAGCTTCTTGTTGTTTGATTGCAGCTTGTTCTCTAGCTTTAGTAATTACTCCAGACAAGCCGGAAACAGTGTTCTTAAATACTTTCAATAAGTTGTCAGCAGATGATGCTAAATCGGCAGCAGTACTAGCCTTCTTTGAAATTAATGCCATAATCTTTATAAATTTAATTGTTAATATTAAGCGTATCCGAGGTCAGATTCGAACTGACACGAGCTTTGCTCATTGGTTCCTAAGACCAACGCGGCTACCATTTCGCCACTCGGACAAGTAGCAAGGAGTCTATAGTGGGCTGCAGGACGTCTAAATCCACAGCGAACTAAAACAATGGAAGATTTCGGGAGACTCCTTGCGAATATTTTAGTTGTGGGCTCTTAATAGCTCCCCATATTTGTAGTGATTACAATACCTATGTAAGTAGGCAATGTAGATGTACTTATCCTTTATTAAGTCATAGTGCTTTTGTTGAAAACGAAGAACAGAATCTCTGTCTCCATTTAAAAATTCAACATGATACTCTGCAACTGAAGGATGCACAAAGATACTACTTTTAGTCGACTGTGCAAAGACAATCGCTATAAAAAATGTTAAAATTAAAACCAGTATTCTATTAGACTTTATAATGGTCATACAGCAATGAAATTAAATTTGGATTAATCCATTTCTGTGTGTCTATTGTTCTAAACAGATGCAGGAAATCACTCGCTACACGTTCATTGTCAAGATACCAGTCAATTTTACTTATCTCAATTTCAAGGTCTTTAATAGACCTCTCATCGGGAAGAGACTCACAAATTTCATCAATTCTGTTATTAAGTCTCTTGGAACACATCACCAAACAGATTAATACTGTTACTGCTCTTACAAAGTAAATTGCAAGAAATAAACATATAAAAAGGTTCATCATAAGCTCATTAGTTTTTCGTAAGCTGCTGTTAGTTCCTTAAATTTCTCTTCACTGCCACCCCTATCAGGGTGATAAACAAGAACCAATTTCCTATAAGCTGCTTTAATTATTTTCTTATCAGTTGTTGGAGAGATTTGCAACATTGTGTAAAGAGAAGCGTAAGGATTAACTGTCTCTTGTTGGCGTTTAGCTTGTTCTCTTGAGAAATTATCCCACCAACTCTGGTATTGGTGATTAAACCCTGCAAAATCATCATCAAACTCAAATCCTTGATTACCATAGAATCTAGCTCTCTGATATGCATTTTCTTGTTTAACCCTTTCTCTTCTTTCACGCTCTATCCTTTCTTCCCACTCCCTTTGTGCTCTTCTTGCTGCTTCTTGCGCCTTTCTTATGTTTTCCTCTACTTTAGCGGGAATCTCATAAAATATGTGGTTGAGAGTTTTATCAGCAATAGTCCACAGAATACTAATATGGATGGGCTTACTAATAGCATACTTCATTCCAGCATCCCAGAGATTTCCTTTCACATTAGCGTATACGGAAATATTTTGCCGATTCTCTTTCAAACCTTTCTCTATAGCTTCTATGACAGCATAGAAATAAGGCTCTTTCTTCCATTCAAGAAGTTTCAGTACAGCTCTGAATTGAGGAATCCTTTCCCTATCAAGTTGGCTACTTAACAAATAAGCAAACCACTTAAAGTGATTGTACTTTTTCAATTCCGAGAAATTACACTTTATAAGGGAATGTTCAGGCTCAAAGTCTGATTCTTCAACAAAATGAGCTCCACTAAAGAAGCCATAATATTCAAAATCAATATTGTATTTCCTACAAGCATATATAAACGCTTTATCTCTACTTGTAATAATGTCTCTTTCTTCTCCCTCATTTAGATTAGAAGAGCCATTAAAGTATTTTAAAGAAATCTCTTTAAAAACATTCATTGTTTCATCTATTTGGTTGTTAAACGCGGGCCCCACCGGACTTGAACCGATAACCGCCTGATTATGAGTCAGGAGCTCTGACCGATTGAGCTAGAGGCCCAATAAAAAAGGACAGCTGTTAACTGTCCTTAGTTTTTACTCTTCAATTTCTTTATCATCGGATTCTTCATCCATAAGAATGATTCCTAGACCGACAACGTTGCCAAGTTCTTTTGGCAATGTGACTGCATCTTCTGGAAACCATTCGTTGTAAGTTTCAACAGCAATTTTCCAATCAACGAGAACATCACGAAGTCCGCTTTTCTTAATATGGATAGTTTCAACAAACTGTTTCGGATTGAAGTCTTTATCTACCGGAGACAAAGATGTTGTGTTGTTGATTGATAAATCCATGAGGTTCGTTAACTCATTGATGAGTCTTTGAGCTTCTCTTTTGTAGGTGGCAATTACTTGTTCTTGTTCTGCCTTTACAATGTTAGCAATGTTAGTTGCGCGAGCGTTCAGCAATCCTTGTCCGCTGCGAGATAAGATACTTTTAAATTTCATTTCCTTACGTAATTTTTATTAAGATATTTTTTAATCAATCAAAAGCCAGCGATAATCAACTTTATCTGCATAGATAGCGTCAAATACCAGTTGTCCAAACTGCTTACATACATATAAAGCCGTTTCTTCATCCTTACAGGATAAAATCCCCACACTGGCGCCGGAAAAGCCAACTCCAACATCAGAACTGAAGCAACCAGGGCCGGAACCACCGCCATTAAAAGCGCTGCCGCCAAGCAAGAGTGTTCTTAGACTAGTGTCTTTACCTCCTGTGTAATGATAATCACACATATAGGTAGTACTTCCCCCGCCATTAGCACATGGTACTATTTCCCCAGTGGTTTGAAGGTCAAAGTCTTTGATGTAACCATCGTTATGAACTTCTCTGCTAGAAATTAGCTTCATTTTAGCTTTTTGAGTTTCCGTTTCTCCGTAATCTTCTGGATTTGTAGTTGTATATACATTCTTCCAGTTGAAGTTATCAGTCCCCTCGTCTTTATATCCTTGGATAATTACTCCTTCAATATTTGTCCATAAGTCTCCGAAGATATTTTCAAATCCTCTATATCTTGCAATACTCATGGCTGGACGAGTTACTGTTACATTAACGTTAGATGCACTCTTAATAGATATTACAATATTACAACTTCCAGTGAAAGAAGATTTAATACATCTGTCAGATAGTACGTTAGTAGGCCAATCTATTGTAACATCTCCATCAGATGTAACTGTTGCTAGTGTTGTACTTCCTGTATAGAATATTAAATCTTGACCCTCTGCCAATCCTGACACTGTATAGACTGTAGAACCATTTTGATATCCCCAAGTTCTATATAAGTATCTATTTGTGCCCTTAACGTTTGTAATTGTTACTTTGTTTGTCTCTGCGGTCATATCAGCTTGACCTGCATCTCTCGAATAAGAAGCCATATTCGTCAAACCAGTTGACGCGTATTCCCACGTAGTAGAAGGAATTACTTTAGCTCCTGTAAAATTTCCTAATTCATTTGCGTATCCGCACGGACATACTGAATAATTTCCATTGTAAAACTCCCAATTTGACATGTTTGTTACACCTGCGCTTAATCCTCCTTGATGAAAGCCTTCGGAAGTTAAATCTGAATTGAAGTTAGCTTGCATATTAAATGTAGCGTACTCAATCACAGGTAGCCAAAACATTATCCATTTGTAGTATTCATAGCATAATAGCTCAGAACCTGCGTTTGTTGCCCAAGTACGTGCAACTGCTCTAGTCATTGCTGTTCTTGGTTTTCCTAAATCTGTTCTAACTGGGTCAGTTTCTAAATAAGTATCATAAGCTGTTCTATTTCCTCCACCTCTAAATGCAGCAGTAGTATTCACAACTGAAACCAACTTAGGTGTTGCCGTTACAGTGTTATCTGTTGTAGACCTATATGCATCTATTAACATTGCTGGAATCTCTGTCCAAGTATCATCAATACATACAGTAGAAATCTTAACCCATCTTTTTGTTCCTGCAACTCCAGATTTTCCCCAGAATCGAGGTACTTCAACTCTGACAGTTCCGTCAGTTCCATCTAATACTGATGGTGTACCATCTTCTTTCTTTGACCAGTCATCTGGATTGAGGTAATAATTAATTGTCCCTCCATTAGCAACACAGCCCTTTAGTCGTGACTGAATAGGTAACGATTTATGCAGAGTTAAATTACCAATTCTAGTAAGAGTAGGGTCAGCTACTGTAGAATCCCATTCAACTCCATAGGCATATACATCTTCCATACCTTTCTGCATTTCATCCAGTTTATTATTAACCTCATTTACATGTTGGTCAATTTCATCCATCTTAGCTTGAGTGGCTATTGCCATACTATTTTTAGTCCAAGCTCCTTTCCATATAAGAATTGCTAATTCTCCATCTGCTACTACTATATTATTAAAGTTGGTATATGTTCCAGCTTCTGTAGTAATGTAAAAGACATTACCGTCTGGAATTCCAGGAGTAGTAGCAGGGGTAGCTACCCCTGCAAACATACAATTTTCTCCTAGAGATGTAACCATGTTTAATAGTACAGATTGTAGTGAATTTCCGGTAATTGCTTGAGTACCGTTACTCTTAACAATATTAGATATTGTTGTTTTTAAATTACTCCAATTTGCCATTGTTAGTTACCTATTAAAAAGTCATTGTTAAAATCCATTTCATAAAAATCTCCTGTATATTTATCAGTAAATAACTTACTTGTCAAATCTATAATTCCATCTTCTTCCATCATATTCTTAACCATATTAATACTTAACATATCAATGGTTCTAGGATATAGGAATAATTTGTAGAATACCATTTCTTTATAAGCTCTCCATTTACCGACAGTCAATCCTTCAGTATCTGTATTGTTACCAGCAGTGATTTTTGTTCCATTTACAGAACCTCTTGTTCCATATACAATACTATCAGCGTTTAAACTATTCACATATAATCCTGCTCCGAAGGAATATCCTTGTGTCAACAAATCTGGCTCAACAGAATTGTAATCACATATAAATGCTCCTCCACCACTTTGTTGATTACTTCCTTTGAAGATGGAAGCACTATTATATTTTTTATTTAATAAAGTTCTTTTAAAGATATACGTATAATCGCTAAGTAAGGGAATACTAGCGTTTTCACTGTAATCATCTACTCCATCATAAACTAATCCATTTTTATATTCAGGAAGAATTTCTATGGTTATATTTACATCTGTTATTATTTCAGGAATATCAACAGATACTCTAGTAAAACTAAATCCTATCCAACCATAATTATCAATTAAACTTCCGTCATTTGCAAATGACTTAGGTAGTTCATAAGTGCCATCAGATTTGATAGTAATATTAGATGTAACTGTTGCATCCGTAGAACTCAAGTAAGAATATCTTAGAGGAATTTCAGATTTTAATCCAGTAACTTTAATCTTAAAAGATCCTACATCTTTATTATACTTAGTTAATTCTCCGTTTTCTTTTATATAAGAATAAGTCCAAGCATTACTTAATAATATCTGTGTAATATTATATTTATTAGCATTAATAGTACAAATATAACTATTAGGTCCTTCAGGAGCTTTATTTTTCCAAGTCTTATTAGCACCAAATATCACTGGATAACCATTATATCCACTCATTCCTTCATACCCAAAATTAAAATTCTCTAACGAATTATTATTAGTAGTATCATTATTTAGTTGTAAGGATACTTGGTCTTTTATATACCCTTTGTCAACATCTAAATTACTCTTACCATAAGCATCCCAATAATAACTTGGCTTCTGTACGTAGTCTCCTTCAATTCCTACAATGTTGTTTAATTCCTTGATTTCTTCATCTGTACTGATTTCATCAAAAAGCATGAAGTCATAGAGGGCCATTTGAGCAAAGAAGTTATCATGGTTTTTATTAGAACCTATGATTGGAGTAATAGTAGCATCTATATTATTATTAGTAGCAACAATATTATGAGTTATGCCTTTTAATTGCGTAGCTAAGATATTATTGTTTACTACACCATCGATATAAGTATTACCATTATTCCTTGAAGCATAAGCAACGACTAAGTTATTATTATTATAATCATTTGTAAATATAGCAAAATTATCCTGACCGGGATTTTGATTATAAAGCATAGTATCTTGCTTTTGCCAATTAACCTTCATTAGTACTTGTTTCCCTCCTTCACTTAATGTAGGAATTGTAATGTAATCATTGACTCCGTCGAAACATATAGAACCTTCATATTCAGGAATTTGCTCGATAACTAAATTAGACCAATCAAGGTTAGGACTCTGAACAACAAATCCATGATTTTCCGCTGTATTGGTTCTAGCAGGTAACTCATTTATTCCATTTGTAAGATTTAGCCAAACACCTCCTGTATATGTAAGCATACCAGTTTCAGGTATTCCAGATATTTTAACCTTATAAGCTGGAGAAGGAACGTTGGTATATCCTAGCCAAAATCCTTTGTCATAATCAAAAGATTCATCGAGATATATTTTGCTATCAGTTCTTACTATACCTTTAATTCCATAGTCTCGCAAAGTAGTAAAATCTTCTAAATATCCATTGACTCCGGACATTTTACTAAATGCAAAGTTATTAAAGACTCCATTATTTCCATTACCAGAAATATCTGGAATGTAACCTAAATATCTATAAGATTCATTAGGCATTCTTAATTTACTTGGAGAAAATATACATTTAGGAGCAGAACTTAATAAGTATTCCATTGGAGAACTCCAAGAGAATGTCATAGTTCTTTCTACTGTATATGTATTTCCAGTCTTAAATTCATTCCCATTATACCTTCCACTTCCAGTAGGCCTATATAATTCTGGTAATAAATTTGTCCATTTATCAAATAAGAACTCTGAACCTATCTTTAACTTACTTCCATAAGTATAAGTTACATTAGTATCAATATTCTTTAATTCGAATATTGTCGGGAATGGTTGAACAATGTCCTCATATTTAATATACTCGTCAATAGTTATATCTATAATTTGAGTACTATCCAATACAGTATCATAAATATAATAACCTAACTCTGTTAAGCTAGAACGTTTAATTTTAACTCCATTTATAGTAACAGTTCCTACTTCATCTAAATCCTTAACAGGCTTAATACCTATTGTAAGTTTATCGCCTTTCTTATAAAGATTTCCAACTTTAGGAGAGAGGTCTGTAGTTCCGTCAGTTGTAATATAAGTAGATATATCCTTATAAGGAATATTACTAGTAATAGTTGGATTCCATTCTACAATGTTACCTTCTGTTCCTACGTATTCATTTAACTCTTTAATTTTTTCTTCAGTTGAAAATTCAGAAAATGCTATATAAGTATAAAGAGCCATTTGCATATAACCTCTTAAGTCAAAAGCAGATGCTATTGTGGTTTCAGATTCAACATTATTAGGATACTGAATAGTAGCACAATGAGTAATTCCTTTTAAATTATCATCTGGAATTAAATTTTTATTTAATATTCCATCTATATAAGTAACTCTTCCATTATAAGCTAGTTGTATATCTGTACTACCTGTTTTATTTGTAGAATAACCATTAGAAGCATTGTCTTTACGATAGTCTACTAAGAACTTGTTATAATTTTGAGTAGTCCAATTACATTTAATTAAAGACTGCTTGGTAACTAAAGTTGGAATAGTAACAAAGTCATCTACGCCATCAAGACAGAATGAGCCTTCATATTTTCCTATTTGCTGAATAGTCACATTAACATCTCTATTTTGGACATCATCAATAAGTGATACAACATGAAAATATATAACTTCTGTAACTTCTACTATATTTATGTCGTATATTCCATCTTTATATATTTTATAACTATTAATAATTTCACTATCTAAATAACCTTTTGCATAAACATACAATGCCAACTTATCATTAAGTCCTGTTATTTTAATTTTTCCTTTATACAAAGGAGTGTTTTTAACCATTCCTACATTTGGCACCAACTTATGAATAATAAACGTTGTATCGTTTATTATTTCAGAACCTGGCTGTATAGCGAATTCTTCATTATTATAATTATAAGGATACCCATTAGCTCCACTCATTTCAGCATAAGCAGAATTGTTAATCTTACCATGATTACCGTGACCGGATATATCAGGGATATAACCTAATATTCTGTATGAACTATTTGGAATTTGTAATCTATCAGGAGATAGAATACAGTTAGGCTCGTTATCATCTAAAATCCAAGTAGCCGTACAAGTAAATACCATTTGTCGTTCAACAACATGTGGAGTACTAGGTAAAGGATTTCCGTTAAGTTTAGCATTACTAACAGTATAAATATCTTTAAGAAGATTACAATCATTAAACGAATCTATTCTAGTAATACTAGAACCTAGTTTAATTTTGTCTCCCCAAGATATTTCATTATTATTCTCATCCTTAAATCTTAATAAAACAGGATACGGCTGAATAATATCTTCGAACCTTATTAATTCATATACATCTAAATTGAATACTTGACTCAAGTCTCCAACAGTTCCAAGCATTCTTATATCCCAGATGTTTTTAGAATCAGACCAGTTATCAGCTTTACTTACTACACATTCAGCTCCACCAAATGTAGCTGTTTCAAGACCATATAATTCCGTCTTAAATGTAGCTTTGAAGAATACTCTATCAGTTTTCTTAATCCAAGTTCCTACTGTTAAGGTGTTATCCCAACCATTTAAATACCAACTTGATGCAGTAAATGAATCAAGTAGATTAGATGTAATTGTAGGATTCCATTGAACAATATCTTCATTAACTGCAAGAGTTAATTTAATTTTCTGTGGAGTCTTATCCTTTATATATCCTTCAACATCAAAAATATTTAGTTCTGTTGAATGTCTAACATTCATACCAGTAAAAGCTGTTGAAGATGCTCCCGCTATTTTATAAGGAAGTTTTGTATATACATTAAGAACAATCCTAGCTCCTACGTCTACATAATCTCCAGGTTTAATCACTTTCCATATACCTGAATCAACAACAAAGTAATCAATTCTAGTAATGTTTTCATCCTCTGGAATTACAGGTCTAAACTCAACTTGATTAGGATATAATGTTCCTGCTCTGGCCTTCTTTATCTGTCTTTCAAGTAGAAACTCTGACAAAGAATAAGGGAACAGCATTGCAAAATACAGAGCTCCAGTAAAGAAATTACTAATATTATCTCTATAAGTACCTAACCACATAGTATCATAATCTACTGCAGAGCCAGCATTAACATTATGGCCGTCACTTGCATACTTAGATAGATAATAAATTTTTCTTTCAGAATCATTTATTTCTTTTAATATGTTGTTTGTTCCAAATGAATAAGAACTTGTTACGGAGTCAGCGTTTAAGTAGTTGAATAAAAAAGCTCCACTACCTGCAACTTTAGACTTGGATAATATTGGAGAATCTTGTGCATTTTCTTTTGCAAATGTTCTAATGTAATCAGCAGCAACTGTATAATCCTTTAAAATAGGCAATCCTGTTACTTTTCCATAATCGTCTACACCATCTAATACTAATGCATTTTCATACTCTGGAATTTGTGTAATAGTACCACTACATTCACCAGAGATAACGCCAAGAGTAAATCCAACGTTTACTCCCTTTTCACCTGTATATTTTGTGTTATAACAAATCGGTGTTTCAAAAATCTCTGATTTTACAGCTACATTAGTGTATTTCCCTTCTTGAGTTATATAGTTATAATATAAAGTGCCTTTTCCATAAAGTTTTATACGAACTTTGAAAGAGGGAATATCTTCTCCAATACTAGATGGATGATACAGTAATACCCAAGAAACATCGCTAGTAAACTTAATAGATTCACTATCAAAAGATGTTACTTTAAAACTCTTTTTCCAATCAGTAAAATCAGTTTCATATTTCCCAATTCCACTATCTTCTTTCCAGCCAAAGTTATACAGCTTAGCATCATAACCATTTCCAGAATAGTCAATTAGTTTATCATCAAATGCAGAGTGATTCTCATTAGTAATTTTCTGTCTCTTTATGTCATAATAAACTTGAGGTTTAACTATTTCTCCGGGTCTATCAAGATTATATTTCTCAATTACAAGATTAATTTCATCTGTTGTAAGAACTCTATTAGCTATGAATGTCCAATACCAAGCTATTTGAGATATATTTTGAATGATACCAGCACTTCTAAAACCTGTAACATAATACTTATTATCAAGACCTAAAGATGTGGAAGTTCTAACTATATAATCATTCTTATCGCCCAATATATTATTTATAACAATGGCATTCTCGTTATAGTTATAAGTATAGCCATATATTCCTGTTTTATCAGTATTTATCCCTCTATTGGCAACAAACGTATGATTTCCTTTTAATTCTCCTATTAGATTGCTCCAATTCATATCTGATGACATCTTATGAATCATACTCACTACCGTAATCTCATTACTTCCTCCCAGCATCTCCTGTACAGTCTTGGTGGAAGTAATCAGGTCGTCGATTCCGTCAGTTACGAAGGCACCTTCGAAAGAGGGGATTTGCTCGATGGTTACTCCAATATTTATATTAGAAGAATAAAATCCTCCCCTACTACCTGTTCCACCTTCAACAGTATTATATGACTTAGGTAATTCTAATACTTTATCTAAAGGTGAAGGTTCAATTCTCAAAAATGCTTCTGTTCCATCCTCTTTACGATAGTAATAAGCAATATTACCTTTTGTAAAATTTGAAATCTTAACTTTAAAAGATGGGATATCCCTATTAATAGAATTAAAAAGATACTGAACATTAAGTGTAGTATTTATACATTTTATCTTACTACCATCGTTGGAAATTTCGGCAGTACTAGCATCTATTCTATCCCATGAAGTAAAATCTTCCTCGTACTTCCCAAACCCACTGTTCAGCTTGAAAGCTGCGTTGCTTATCACAAAGTCTCCACCTCTATCTTTTATTTTATTCTTGATAATGTTACGGTCAGTACTATCATTCGATTTACCGTAGGCTGACCATACCCCTACAAGAGCGTCTTTAAGTTCAGGTGGGAAGTATGTCCCACCTGTAACTCTAGACTTAAATCCTATGGCATTGGCGTTACCAATACCAGTTATATTAGTACCCATACTGTAATGTTCCTTCTTCTGCGTCTCTTATTTCTTCACACATCTCAGGGTTCCATCCGGGATATAGTACTGTTTCTATGAAATTGTCCTGTCCTGCAGGTCTAATCTCTGCTGTTATATTATCATCAGTAATATTCTTTATCAGAAATATCACACCGGGGAAGAAATCTCCGGCAGGAACATTCTGCAAGATACTTACTTGGACAGAAGATATTTTTCCTTCTCTGTTTGCTACTTTTCCGTATCCGTACATATTATATCGTTTTAAAATTATTAATCATTCATACCTATTGACCATTCTGCAGGTATGCCAGCACTATTTGTTATTAATGCTTTAGACATTTGATAGAATGGTTGTGTTCTATATTTAAGAGATAGTTTGTTCAGCCAATTCCATAGCTCAGGTACAGTTCCTTGAGTTGTCTTACAACCACCAAACATATAAGATACGTTTGATACATTTGCATGTTTTGCTCTTGTTACTAACGTACTGTCTATCTTTATTGGGTTTCCTCCATAAGTATATAAACTAGCTGTTACATTATCACTACTATCTACACTCAGAGATGAAATTGAGAATGTACCTCTTAGGTTTCCTAAAGCTCCATTTCTAGAGAATAAGTCAGTAGGGACTTGTGCAGGCAATGTAGCATCCGAATACCATCTACAACACATCCAAGTTCTATCTAAGTCTGAAAGACTCAAATTATTCACAAATAGTGAAGAAGATAGAGCAATATTAGAAGGTATCTCATTGTATGAGAATAACAACTTAATAGAAGTTAAATTTCTCAATGTTGAGAATAGGTTCGGTGGATACATTGTTCCAGCATTTGTAGTATCAGGCCAAGTATATGGATTAACCATAAAACAATAATAAAATATACCTTCTAGCTTAGTCACATTAGATATTGGCTCAAACAATCTTGGCGGGATTCTACCACATAGACCATAAGATTGATAATTATCAGTGACGTCTGAAGAAATCCCACTTTGCATAAATATGTTATTCACATTCAGTGCTGCACTGTTTTCACAATATCTAAATAAATCTGGAGGACAAATGTAGTTCATAACTAGTCTTTTAGCTGTGTAAGAAGCAGGAGTTATACATGACCTACTATTGTTTTCGTCTTCCATAGTATCTGGAATGGTTGTTGGAAGTGTAGTTACAGTGCCATTTAATACATCTCTATATAAATTACTGTTTTCTATAATTCCCTTCATTCCAACCCTACCGTCAACTGCCCAATAATTCCACATTTCTTCATAGGGGTCATAGTTAGTATTCTTCAATACTCTACGAATATCTCTATTTGGATTAGGAATAAACTCTGGCTCTGCTCCAGGATTCTCTGGATTATAAGCAGGGTTAGGAACCTGTTCTCTTGGGTCATAAGCAGAGTTCTTTATAAACTCAACTGGGTTATAGTCTTCATTAATTGCTACTAAATCCCCTGAATCTCCATATTCTAGATTTCCCCAATCCATTAAGTATTGAGAAGCATCTGGACTTCTAAATCCTCTAAGACATCCATTTAAATCTCTAATAGTTCTATTTAATTGTTTTCTAGTAAATTCGTATGTTTTAGTATTAGGTAATGGAGTAGATAATTCCTCATCTGGAATCCACTGTCCATCCTCTGTAATACCAAACGTTTCTGTAATTCCTGCCGATGTAGCGTCAGTATGATTCCATCCAACGAATTGTTTCCTTACATCAGTTTCTTGATAGAATAAACCATAAGGTATGTTTCCTATCTTGCAGTAATTACTTGTATCTTCCATGAAACATGCTTGTGCTTCAACTATCCTACAATTCTTAAATCCTCTACTTGTTAGAGTATATTTCACATTGCTCATATTGTAGAACATAAATGAAATATTAGTAAGTTTTACGCAATCATTAAATGTAGTTCCTGGAATTTCAGTTGTTGTATCAGAAGGGAATACCATTCTTGCAAAGAAAGCCGGAGCTTCTGTAAGATTTGTACAACCTTTAAATACATCATAAGGGAACTTATCACCTACTAAATCCGGAACATAGGATTTAACAATACCAGCTCCAGCAAAGCTACCTCCGCTTGTTGCAAAGTTTCCTTCATCAGTTGGACCTATGAACTTAATAGAAGATTTAATCTTATTAAACATTGAGTTCTTAATAGGCCAAAGAACGGTATTAGAACCTTCCTTAGCACAGTTGAATGAAGCTCTTATATATTGGAGTGCTTGAGGGAAGTTATTTCTCATTGAGTTAAATACTTCATCTCCTCCAAATACATTTAATAGAGAACCTTTACCATAACAGTTAAAACATTGATGTATTGTAACGAGTTTGGGGTTATTGTAAAATAGAGGACAGTAAGAAGCTGTAACTCCATTCTCCTCGTATGTTGACAAATCAAATTCAATCTTAGAATTAGTAGTTCCATATAGGTAACCAATACTAGTCAATTCTGGAAGGTACTTTAACAACTTACTTGCCTTAGCATATATATAATCAGATTCTAGTATTTCCTGTTTTGCTACACTTGCATTTTTAATAAATGTCTCATTGTAGAGAGCCCAACTAATGCTTGATATTTTTAAAGTATCTCCGTTAGCATTTACTGGAGCAAAGAAATATTCATCCATGTACTTTCTTCCGTTTGTTCTAAAGGCGTTATTTATATTTGTACATTTTACAAGAGGAGAAAGTAATCCGTCATATGCTGTAATGTTTCCACTATCATCGTGTGAAGGGCTATAGTATATTCCTTCTAGACTTCCACAACCCCAAAATAGACTGTCTATAGTAGTTACATTACCACAGTATTTAAACATATTTCTATTGAAAGAATTAGGAACTGTAGTAATAACTTGTCTACAAGCAACAAAAGTGCCATTTAAGCTTGTCACATTTTGACATCTATTAAGTATATAATAAACATCATATAAAGTACAGGCAGTAGTATTAAATACACTATTTAAGACAGTTGTGGTAATAGTAAAGTTAGTATCTAAATTTGTGTTGTTTTTCCATTCTGTTTTTCCCGATTCTGTACTAGTATCAGGGCCAAACCACTCATCAGGTCCAATCATTGGAGTTGGAATAGTACTTGGCATATCATGTATAAAGAACTTATTACAGTTACTAAATATGCTTTGTCCGTTTAATGCAAGATGTCCGAATACTCTAATAAGTGAAGAACATCCAACAAAGAAAGAACTTCCAACAGTAAATGGCTTAGTTTTATTATTATCAAATTTAATGTATTTAACTAAACCTGCATTTCTTAAAGATAATGAGGTAAGATTAAATGGACTTAAATCTAAGATATTATCACCTTTATAAGTAGGGATAGGGTCGTTACCAAATTGGAAAGCAGATACAGAACTATTACTAATGTCTAAAGAAGTAATTGTGTTCAGACCTTGTGCTAACTGAATTGGCTCTGGAGTTGTAGTTCCAGAAAGATTTAGTGTTTTAATCTTAGCCGCACCTACAATATATATTTGTAGAGACCTACTATTACAATTAGATAGGTTTATTGTTTCTACATTGTTAGAGTTAGATACATTAAATACTGATAGCGCAGTATTGTTAGTACAAACAATAGATTTCAAATTAGGACATCCTGTAATGGTTACAGAATCCAAGTCACTTAAACTTGATAGAGTAAGTGATTCTATCTTAGTACAAGAATCAATAATTACAGTTTTTAATTTCTTACATCCTGTAAAGTCGATAGAACTCAAGAATGGTTGAGACTGTAATGTAATCTTTTCTACATCTGAGTTAGTAATATTAAGTGAGGCAAGCGAAGCATTTGGCAATGATAAAGAAGTAACACAAGAACCAGAGATATTCAAATCTTTTAGTTTCGTATACTTTTCAATGTTTACTGTAAATGTACTTACACCACTGTTTCCAGACCAGAAGGATGTATTACTAAGGTCAATATGTCTTACATCAGAGAAATCTTGGTCATTAATAAATGCTGTTTCAAATAGAATTGGAGCACTTGACAATGTCTTTACTCCTGATATATCTACATTTGCAAAACTTGGCAGTCTCAATGTAGACATAAATCCTTGGAATCTCATATATTTCAATCCGTCAAGCTGACTGATTTGAGAAATACCATTAATAGTAATCTGCGTATTAAAAGAAGATATAGGTGATAGAGTAATAGTTGTTGGGATATTCTCATCAATAAAATATCTAATATCTCCCGCAGATGTCTGTCCAATGTTTACCGTAAAGATTAACGGGCAGTTAGATTTTACTGTGAGTGTAGGAGCTTGTCCTTCCGCACCACCACATTTAAAAGCACCCTTTTCATTATATGGCTGGATGAGTGCACTATTTGAATATTGGAATACACCATCCATAAAGTAGTATCTTTTCTTTAGCCAGTCTCTTACAAATTCAACACGAGGTCCATGTAAGAACTCAATATTAGCATAAGAAGCGGCACTACCTTCATCCTTTGAATATCTAGTTAAATACTTAACTTTGTAGTCATAATTATATAGAAGCTCACCACAGTTCTTCATTTGGATGCTGAAATAGTTATCAACGAAGTAGTTAGCTTCTTTAAGAAGTGTTCCTACTGAACGCCAAGTTTCCCATAAAGCATCATATCCTGCTCCTGAATAAACCCCTGTATTTATAAATCTTGTGTCTCTAAGAACATCCCATAATCTTGCAGAGTATGTATCATATCCTCCGTCTGCTGAATTTTGAGTAATTACCAGAGAGTTAACTCCAGATTCTACTTTAGCATTAGCAAAGGTATCAAGATATGCTGTCTTAGGAACATTTTCTTCACCTGTATTAGATAGACCAAATGCCGTATCCATGTCGTAAAAACAAGGCCACCATTTGTTCATATTTTCATCAGTAAGGCTTCCTCCAACGTTCCAAGAACGAAGTGTCATATTTTTACCAAGAGAGTCCACAAGTCCAAATGCTATACAAACTATATAGTAAGAATAAGCATTTCTAATATTTAGCTTATTAGTTAAATCATCAGCTAGGGCTGACCAAGATTGTTGGGCTGCATATTGGTCTCCTGTTTTTTCGTATCCTTTTGTTTGGACATTCCATCTATACTTATCAACAGCTTCACCAGTCATACTGGCTAAGTCGGTAAATAGTAATTGAAGTCTTTGCCAAATATTGTTATCAGATACATCGGAGTTATCTCCATTTGCTCCATTATACCTAAATTCTCCAACATGCTGCAAGATAGATAAGTCGTCCTGCATGAACAGAGCAGTCATCTGCTTAGTTCCATCGTCTTTGATAATGATGTTAGCATTTTCAGAGAACTCATAAGAGTATATTTGTCTTTGGTCAATAGTTCCAAAATTTTCATTATCTTTATATGTTTCGTAAGTAGTAATGAAAGCAGGAACTGGGTTTTCTTGATACTGTCCAGATGAATCCTTGATTCTTCTTGAGAATGATTTAAAAAACTTGAATCCCATGTTAAAGTAAGCATTACGTCCTAAGTTAAAGGAGTAAATACCTAACATTTCCTGAGTATCAGTTCCATCAAACTTAATAAGTAAGATACAAGGGAATCCTTCAAGTGTATGCTTAATTGTTACATTTTGATGTGTAACTGTTTTATCTCTAGTATCAACAGGACGTCTTGATTCAAGTTGTTCCATTGGTGGGGTTTTATCAAACAGTAAGTCTGCATTATCATTAATCCATTTACCAATAGAAGCATTGTTAGCATGAGCAGAGTCAACTACGTCAGCTTTCAATGTAAATTGACTTTCAGGCATCCATGTATTATTTGGCTGGAATAGCTCTGGGCCGATTAAACCACCTAAATCATCATATAGTTCTTTTCTGAATATTATTTCTAAGTTCTTACTTCTATAACCAGTAGATGATGTACCCTGAATCTGTACTGATAATTCTCCGGTAGATACTGCCGAGCTCTTAGTAGAATTAGGGTCAAAGTAATTAAATGTGCAACCAGTATATTCTGTCGGGTTTGCACCTACAGCTTCATATACAGCTTTAGTAAATCCAGAACCACCACAGTCAATATAAACTACTGGAAGAGGCGGCTTCTTATTAGAGTCACTAATTAAAGCATCGAAATTGATGTTTGCATATGTATTGTTCTGGTCGTCCCATAAAATTGAAGATGCTGTTGATTCTGATGTACTAAAGAAGTTCTTTGATTTCCAAGAGTTATACAGAGAGAAATCTACTGTACCGTCCGACATAAGTGAAGCGTTAGCTCTTGCATTTAAAGCATTAATTACAATCTGTTTATCGTTTAATGCACTTCTAAAGAATCTCATATCGTAAAGTTCAACATCGGCAAAGTTACCTATATTTCCATTTGCGTCAGCATCGCAAGCCAAATAGAACTTACTTGTAGTTTTCCAAGTAAAGTCAGATTTGATTTCCCTTGCAGCATTAAGTACTCCATTGATAAAGATTTTAACTTCGCTATTATTTTTATCAACTATAAAGTCAAGAGTATTAATAACATTCTGTTGTAGCTTGCAAGAGATTGTTTCCTTGATATTTCCGTCAGTGTAAGACCATACAATGTCTTCCAATCCAACTTTAATACCTTCGGAGAATGTTCCGTCAGAACTGTAATTTCCTATAAAGAATATAGTTCTATCAGAGAACGGGTGTAGGTCAGTTTTTAGAGTTACAGAGAATGTAAATCCTAGTCTTGACCAGTTATTATTATCACTTATTTCATCCTTAAATGGTTGTAAATCTACTATACCGTAAGATTCACCACTGAGTCTTAGTTTTGTTTGTCCATTGCTAGATAAGAATCCAGATAGTTCTCCATTAGTATTATATACATTTAAAGGAGTATTTACTACAATCGGGTCTGTTGTTCCCGGAGATATATAGTTTAATTCTTTTGACATCCATGTAGTTGCAGTGGGAGCTGTCGGAAACTCATTCTTAATACTCCAACTTGCATATCTAGTATTTCTAGGATTTTGGTCAGCAATTAAAGATTGTGCAGATTTTACAACAACACAAGCAAGTTGTGTATCTGTCATAGGAGAACCCTTTTCAGACCAGCATCTCAATGTAATGTCCCAATCACCTAAGTAATCGTCATTCTGTGCAACAGCCCAACTAAAGATTTGTTGTTTACCTCTTTGCACATATTGGTTTTCATTGAATGGGTTTTCTGCATCAGGCTCAAATGTTCCAATATCTCTTACGATGTTTCCTCTCTTCATTCTAACAGCATAGTAAATAATGCTAATACCTGATAGATAAGGAGTGAATGAGAATGAGATATTACCACCTTGAGGGAACTCTGTTGCAGGTGTTCCTGCTGTTACTTCTTCTTTAGTTGTAATACCATCAACAAGTACTACAAGAGAAGTTCCGTCTTCTACTACAACTTTATTAGTTACTTTATCAGAAGTAATAGTTTTTCCGTCAATAGATGTTTGTGCAAATGCTTCAATAGTGTAAGAAGAACCTGCCGTTGGAGTTCCTGTAAATAAGCTGAAGAAATCAACATCATATAACAAAGGTTCAGTAGATGTAAACTTACCAAGCTCAAATGTTTTAGAAACACCATTAGTGACATTGTTAACAATCAAAGATGTGTCTGCAGCCAGTACTTTATTAGTAACTGTATATGTTATTTTATATGCCAATCCAATTGTTGCAGTAACTGATGAAACACTACTTGATAAATTAATAGATGATTCAATTACAGTTAACATATAAGGAGTAGCGTTAATTCCTTCTGCATCGGTTGCAGTAACTACTACCGAGTGACTATTTGATGATGAGTACTGGGATATGTTTTTAATAAGCAAACTTCCCGGAGTTCCAGACCATCCTTCTTGTCCTGAAATAACACTATTTCCGTCTAGAGAAACAGTTATAGTAAATTTTTGGTTGTTCTTTAATGCTGTGATTAAGTAATCTAGTTTAACTTCTTTAGTGGTAGAATATAGAATATTAACTCCTTCAGATGTTGTAATACCACCGTTAGTTAATTTAATAGAGGATGTGAAATCTCCTCCCCCACCACCGCCTCCTCCGCCATGTTCCGCAAGCCACGAAACATTACGTTGAAGTGTTTCTATCTTTTTGTTGGTTCTACTGAGTGCTTGGTCAACAGAGATATTTACTTCTCCACTTACTAGCACGTCAGGATTAGAAGTACTAATTTGGGAAGCGTCGCTACCTGCGACGATTTCCCATTCATTAGTAACTTTGTTCTTTATATTTACACTTTTTCCTGACATTATTTTATGATAATTAAATCATTTCCGTTGTTTTCTTCCCCATTACCACCAATAGCTTCCGGAGGGTTAACACTACTTTGAATATTAATATTGAATTTACCAGCAGAGGTAAATACATAATTAATTTTCTTCACTGTACCTGTTATTTGAGTTGGAGTCACATTCCATATAATATAGAATGGATATCTCTGTCCAGCGTTAACTGTTGCAGTGATATTGGTTTGGTCTACAACTTTAACAGTAGCAGGGAAATAGCGTCTTAACCAAGGTATATTTGGTGCGGGTAATTCCTTATTGGATGTATGTTTATAACCAGTAGCTTGACACATCGCATATACAGGAGCAGTGATATTATCAACTAGCTCAAATGTACATAAGTGTTTATGCTGCTTAAAGTTATTATCAGTTTTCCAAGCAGAGGGGAATTTTTGTCCAGACAAGTCTCCTTCTGTTTCTTCATATAAACTATCACTATTAAAGTAAGTAGTTAAATCAGATTGAGTTACTTGGATAATTGGCTTCATACTTATAGGAGTTCCGTCTTGTGAGAAATTCTCTTTAAGAGGCCAACTAACGCTGTACGTATGTTTATGTCCACCAAGAACAAGTCTTACATTGTTTTCTTGGCAGAACTTACTAAACCAGTATTTATCTTCATTAGGGACATTGTAATTTAAATGACTACCACTTCTTTCCACTTTATTATTTTCTGTGTCATTCCAGTAGAACTGTTGAATAACATTTTGAGTAATAATAGTAAATGGCATTTCATGACAGTAAGCGATGTTCCAAGCAGCAGAAGCATTAGCATCAATATCTTTTTGACACCATTGTTTTATATATGGATAAGTTATCTTTCCAGTGCTTAATCCATAAATATTGGTTTCTGTCATGTCAGTAATTTCAGAGTTTACACACATGAAATGTACGTTACCATAATTAAATGAGTAAAGAGAATCAATGAATACCTCTTTATTCTCAATAGTAAATACAGGAGGATTAGTTTCATCCATCTCAAATGTGTAGAAGAACGACATATTAGAAGGATTAATTTTGGAACTGTCTCCGCCATTTCCTAATACATACATGTTGGCAGGACATAAGTCATTATTACCAACAGTCACCATTTCTTCAACTCCCCATAGAGATTTACGAGCATTGTAATAATCAATCCATTCATTGATTCTATTTCCATTCTGCGTCATATCACCAGTATTAATAGTGAACTGCGCTTCTGGAACATGATTTTTTATATACTCTGCTGATATTCTCCAAACATTATATTCATCCCAGTTAAAACCTTGTTGGTCACTTACTTGAACAAATGTAAAATCGTCTTTTATATCATCAGTACCTCTTACTGTAAATGTTAAAGAATCACTAGCAAATTCACTTGGATTGCCATCTGCATCAGCTCTACCTACTCTGTATTCATAAGTACCTACTCCTAAGTTTTTAAGAATTACTTTATGAGTAGTAAATGGAGTTCCATCGGTTGCTTCCATTCTAATACGATTATAGTATTTTCTAACACCTGTTTCGTTTTTAAATGATTCTACTTTAGTCCAAGGGCCTTCGCCACTACTTCCTTTTGGTCTATGCCATAGATACTCGTCAAAATATCCTACTGATACCCAGTTAAAGCATCTTGTGGCATTTGGAGCAGTTGCTTGTCTACCAAAGGTACAAGATATTAAATTAGGCTTTAAACTTACTAGTTTAGATTTATTATAGAATATTGTTTTATTTTCAAATGAGGCTCTTGGAGTAAAAGCTTCAACACTTGGAACTAACTCTTTAGTGAGGTCAACAAAATACCAATCATTAGCATTATTTCTTTTATCCAATGCTTTAGTAGCCTGACTTACTGGGTCCATTGCATAATATTTAGTAAAGAGTTTATCAGTACTTAAATATGTATACGGTTTGTTTTCACTTGCATCAATTGTATCAGAGGATTCTGCATTTTCCTTGTTAAATCCAACTAAGTCAATATATCCCAATGATACTCTGTAGTTTCCGTCAGCATTTGAATATGGATTTCTAACTGTTGAGGGAGTAGTTCCCCAAGTAAGATAGAATTTGGATTTGTTGTTATCAAACTTCATTAGATTTCCGCTTGAATCTCTCCATTCCATATCATATGTTTTTACTTTAATCTTAGTAGTATTTGCATCCATTACTGAACATTGAGCACCCCTAATTAAGAATGTAGATTGTGCTTTAATTGTTCCCCATAACGGAAGTACTTGCCATTGAGTTCCTTCAGTTGCATATTGCAAAGAAAGACCATTCAAGTTAATATCTTCATTAGTTAGGTTCGAGAGTTCAACAAAATGATGTGAACAATAGTTGTAACTATGTTCATTAGATGTTAATCCTCCACAATATATGGAATTTATATATAGCTTCTGTAAGAATAGTGATGTAACATAAACCCATCCAGAAGGGTCTTCTTGACCTCCAGTTGGTTTAGTTTGTGGTGTATCCATTTCCTTCTTATAGATAACCATTTTTCCATCATTCTCTATCTTAACCCTGTATGTTTGACCACTAGGGGTAACAAATCCAATGGTATCCAGTTCGTCGAGAACAGATGGGTCCCACTCGGTTCCACCACCACTTCCGCTTTTATTAATCCAATTTAAACTACCATTACTCATAATATATAATTGTTTAGTGTCTGTACACCATAGTAATTCGTTATTTACAAAGTTTCTTGTGTTTTCAAGCAAGCTTGAGTAAGTTCCTGCTTTAATAGCTAAATGCTTTAAATTTGGAGTTTCATATTCAGTGTATTCTGGATATTCTTCTGCTGCTGTCGATTCTGTTTCCGTTCCTGGTTCCAAAGGTGAAGCAGCTTTCATCATATCGAGTCTTGCACTATTTTCAAAACCCCCACTTGACATCTCATGTGTAAATGCATATTCATGCTTATTTACCAGTTTTCTAAGTGCTTCAACTGCCTCTATTATAGTAGCCAAATCTGGATTTGTATACTGAGGTAGTGATTTCTGACTAGTATTTATCCATACTGCATCATCATCAACTGGTTCTGTATCTTGTATTTTAATATGGTCAAAAGAGCTCCATTTGTCTTTATTAGACCAGAATAGAACTTCATCTGTACTCTCGATATATACGATTTGTCCAGCTCTTTCCAAGTCTACTCTGTTTGCTAGCTCTTCTGGCGTTGATACTATTTCAACTCTAGTGTCTCCGTCTCCACCACCTCCGCCGCCAAGTTGTGCTTTAATCCAATAACCATTAAGCCATTGGTATGTAAAGACCTTGTCAGGGTCATTGAGTACGAAACAAAGCATACCATTCTTTTTTCTTTTGTCTGGTATTGCATCTCTTTCGCTCATTTCGGTTACTTGGTAAAAACCACCACGAATGTTATTGGCATCAACTAGAGCGAAATCCTGACCACCTTTTTGAACTATTTCGCTAATTAACTCTACTGCCATGTTATTTAATAGTTACTGTTGTACTTCCTAAGCCCGGATTATCACTTCTAAAGAGAACGCATTTTATAGTAGTTCCCTCATATCTAGTGAATTGGTAATTATCGTCTACTATAAAAAATCCTCCTTCAAATCCACCTACTGAAAAAGAAATATCTTTTAAAGAGTATGGGACTAAAAGATAGATATATTGACCTTCTCTAGCATTAACTGTAAAACTGTTTCCTCTAGTAAGATTCAGGCTTCTTGTAAAAGAAGAAATCATATCAGAAACTGTTGGGTCTGTTGCACTTGCTCCATAATATCTTCCATCTTTGAATACTAAAGATGCAGTACTAGATTTGGATTCTGTTCCGTCCGATGCAGTTAAGGTTTTAGATATTGTAGTTTTAAATGCTCCAGTTATAGTTTTAGTTCTAAGTGAAGCATTAATTTCTTCTCCGTCAAAGTATTGTTGTTTAATCTCTTTGTTATATTTCCAGTTATATGTAAGGGTATTAACTTCTGAACCTGTTTCTGCTTCATTAGGAGAAACAGTAAATGAGCTAATAGTTATTGGAACATAGAACAACTTATCTAAGGCATCTTTAACTGACTCTATTTCAGGGTCGGTGTCTGTCTTATAGGTAATGTTGGCTGCATCGCCTTCCATATCTTTGAGTCCTAGGTTCTCTCTAGCTCTTCTCTTATCAGCTTCAGTTAAGAACTCCCCAAGGAAGTTATCCTTTAGTAGATGCCCGTCTTCGTCTGGACAAGTGTTGCAATTACAGCTAGGAGTTTTCTTAGGAATATATGGCTGTTCTGGATTATCATCCATCCAGTCATCAAGTAGAACTCCTTCTTCTAGTACTTTATATTTTGACATATATTATGCTAACATTAATTGTTGATAAATAAAGTCACAGTTATCTAACTTAGTATGAGTCTCTATAAAACTTATTTCGTGCAAAATTAAAGAATAGTCTTCTCGGTATCCTTTATATAGTTTTTTCACGTAAGAATTATAATCCTCAATTATTTTCTGTTTAAGTAAACTAATTGCATCCACATCCAGAACTTCTGTTTAAAGTTTTATATTTGTTATTAATTGAATCACAAAAACCGTTGCAAGTATTTACTTGTTCTAATATTCTTTGGGCTTCTGCATATTGACCAAGGCTAACGGAATATTTAATTACGTTAATAGTCATCCAAACAAAGTCTCTCTTGAATATTAGGTCATCTAAATCTGCATTTTTACTCTTACATTTAAGAAGGTTCATATTTAAAATTTCATTGCACAAAGTAACAAAACATTTGGATAAATAACAAATGGAAAAGGTATTTTTTTCACTTATGGAAATTGTAGTCCCGTCAGGATTTCTTTCAGCAAGTTCGAGTGCAGGACATTCAACAAGCCCTTCATTTATGTACTTATATATTGTAGAACCGTCAGAGACATACACAACTGCATAAGAAGATAAAGAACTGTTAGGATTATCTATTTCTTTTTGCAACCACTCTGTAGTGGGAATTATGATATGTGAGATACGGTAGTTACCATCTTTAGATATGTCTACTTTTACTTCATCAGTATTAGTTAAATGAGGTGCAATAGTAGATTTAATAAATTCAGGTTCGTCTATCTTATCTAATTGTATAACATTTACAGTTACAGTTTCACTGTACTTAAAAGTGTTAAGTATATTTTCGTTAGAATCCTCTGGCAGATACTCACCGGCCTCTCTAGAGAGACCAGTGATTGTTAATCCGCAAGTGTTAGATTTACATACATTAAATACAGGAGTCATATATTATATATTTCTTACTTCGTTATTATTAGAATTGCCATCATATAATTGAGCGTACTCAATTTCAGTTCTTTTATCGTCGTTTTCAGCTTTAGAATCTTTAGACCTTCTATCAGTCTTAGCTGTATACCATCCGATTTGTTCATCAGCTTTAGCCTTTCTATCTTCAATTTGTAACTTAGCTTCATTAAGAGATTCAACCTTATTTTGAGCTTGTTGAAGTTGTTGTTGAAGTTGTTGTACTTGCTGTTGAAGTTGTTCATTCTGCTGCATAAGTTGCTGCATCTGACCGTTTTCATCCTTCTGTACTTTAAGTGCTTTCTGTACTTTATATTTAAGTTCAGTTAAGCTCTTAGCAGTTAATGCTTCAAAGATTATTCCTGGCTCCAGAGTTCCACTCTTAATAAATTCAGGGATAATAGCTTTAATAGATTCCATATCTTTAATAACATCAGTGCTTGTTACAATATGAATATCATAATCACTGACAGTAAAGTATTTTGGAAGTGCAGTAAAGACTCTTTGATATTTATCTCCAAGAATTAAAGTTCCCTTCAATCCATTCTTATAAACTATTTTAGCTATGTTTAAGCAGTCAAGAAGAAGTTCATTAGTTACTAAATCCATTTGTTGGTAGTACTTTTTAGTAATAATAAATGAATTATTAACACTTGTCTGTACATTAGTAACTGCATCCTTTTGTTGGATTCCATTTAAACGTTCTCTAAAGACTCCAGTAATAGAACTTGTTGTGTTCTCAGTAGCATCAATTGCAATTTGAATACCTTGGATAGTTTGAGCTTTAACCGTATCATCAAATCCAGAGAATGTAGTATTACTATTAAATTGTCTTCCTTCTTGAGATGTATCAATAATTGCAACTCCTGATTTCTTATAAGCAATCCATTTCTGGATTCTTTCAGGAAGTTTAACTCCAAGAGCTGTTGGAAGCACTGATAAGTCTAGCCAGTCTCCAGTAGTCCCACTATTTGCAATTAAATTGTCTCTATAGAAATGTAATAAGTCATATCTATCTTGTAGATTAGCACAAGCTAATACTAAAGAGAATGGCTCATTATTTCTATCATTAAAGTAGACTCCATTTACTGATAAACTACAATAAGAAGGATTATCTTTACTTCTTATTACTTCCTCATTTTTACCTTTTAAGATATAAATCTCCTGTCCTATACGAACAGTTTCATATCTTTGTAGATTGTAATCTTTATCAGTTTCAGTCCATTCTACTTCATAAACAGGAATTAGTTTATAATTGTAAGATTGAATAGCTTCATCTGGAAATCCAGGAACTATTTCTCTTCCTGCTTCAAGTCCGTCTGTCATAGGAGCACCACTCTTTACATCAGCAAATGACCTTACGTAATAATGAGAAGTATCAAAGCTTTGATGCCATGAGTCTTTAATTTTAGCAATATCATCTCTTGATAAATCTCTACCATATATATTTAAGATTTGATTCTTAGTAAGCCATTTTCTTACAACAACTCTATAAGAATCTTTAATATATATAGATTCAGGATTTCTATCAATAAATGTATTTAAAGGATTAAGTACCTCTATATCAATATTTCCCTTACTTGTAGATGGCTTTACTCTGTAGAAAGCATAACCAGTTATTAGTAAATCTAAGAACAATATTCTTAGTTTAGTCATAAGGTCTGTGTCTCTACTTTGCATAATATACTCAATAACATTTTGAGCTGCCATTTCATATTGAGAAATAAATGATTGGTCTAAATCATCAATCAACTTTTGTATTTGTTGTTCTATGGCTTTATCTGTAATATCTCTTCCGTCAATAAAGCTAAGCATAGAGTTCTTTAAGTGTTTTTGTAGAAGACTATATACTTCAGAGGAAATTGCGACTTCTTTTTCACGAGTGATGGCACTTATCGTTGCAGAGTCTTTGCAAGATACTTTAGGAAGAATTGGAGTTCCTAGAAACTCTCCTACTAAAGCATCCACATGTTTCCTAATAAGAGGTATGAATTCTACTGATGTAGGTTGACCTATACCATAATTTTCTTCAAGAAATCTGTACTGCTCAGCATCTCTTTTGCAGTTATAGTAGTTGTATGCTTTTTGCAACCTGTACTTAGGATAAACCAGCTCGCTGATTGCCCTGTTGGTAGCTTCCATCAACTCTTCATTCTTTTTAGTATCTTTCATTTTTACATTTTGTTTGTTCAGGTGATTCTGGACAAGGCTCTGGGAATGATTGATATCCTAATGAATATTCAACTCTCCAAAGACATTTGTCTTTAAGTTCTTGTTCTATATATTTTAAAAAGTCGCAAGCTCCCAATTGTCCAGAGATTACCAATGGTTTATCAATATTATTCATTGCAAATATAGCTGAATAACCTCCTTCTGGAAGTTCTTTCACTATAAGTTTGCTAGTATATTCCATCTTGTAGCATCTGCGGATTATGTCGAGGATTGCTGCTTCTAGTTCTGTCGTTGTCATAATGATAAGGGAATAAATCATACTTAGGAATATTAGGTTTCTCTTTGGGAATAGTTCCCCACCTTTTAATTCCGTTCTCGTCTCTATAATATCCAAAGTCTTGAAATGCATCATCAACATTCTCAACAGCTTTAGGTATTATTCCTTGTAACTCTTGGTCACCAAGTTCAGCCATACCCATAGCTGCCACAATATCGAACTTTCGCTTATTCTCATCAGTATAGCGATTAAGTTCATCAAGCATTTCTGGGAACCATATTGTATGACAATAGTCATTTACAAAGTCTGCAATTAAATCAGTTTGTAAATCAATAACTGCCACTGTTGCCGGAGCACCATACTGTTTACTTTGTCCATTTTGAACATCAGGCATAGTAGCTCTAGGTCTTCGCATAAACCTATTAAGACATTTATTTTCTCTAGCCCATGTAATCATAGCAACTTTAGATGCTTCAATTACACATTGGCAATTATAATATTCCATAAGTCTAAGTGCAATTTTATATGCATCTCTCACGTCTTGAGGTCTGTCTTTATAATAGGCAACATACATAGGGTCAGTAAGACCTCTAATTCTTTTCTTAATTACAATACAGAAATCAGAAGGGTCTTTAGTAGCATCAGAAGTTTCCTTCTGTCCAATATCAATACTGTCTATTCCAGCCACATACATATCCCTCATCTTAGGTTGTTTATCATCAATAGTCCAAATAGGATGTTCCAATATATGTACTTTACCATGAGCAGAATTTTCTATCCATTTAAAGCCAACTATATTTTCTTTTTGTACTGGGCCATTAAACTTATATTCAAGAGAACCTACACTAATTTTCTGACCTTGTTTATCAACTCTAATTCTTGCAATCTGTTCTGAAATAAGCACCTTATTGAATTTATTAGTACCTTCTAAAGCTAGAGCTTCGTCTGCTGTAAAGCAATATTCAGCACAGTGTATAATTAAAGTTTCAGGGTCGGCTGCTTTCTTGTCTCTTTCCTTTTCATAATAGGCCCTACCCTTAACTGGGTCTGTCCAACCTCTTTTATCGATAAGTCCTGGTCTATTAATAATAGTATATGCAGGAATAAAATAAGCTGTAATAACTTCTTCACCAGTTGGAGTGTATTTATGTCTATAAGGAAGGGCATCGTATGTATCAGGTTCTTCATATGCTTTAGCTAATCCTTCAAGTGAAGGACCTTTATCTCCACCTGTTCCCCAAGCCATTTTAATTCCGAACTTTGCTCCCTGAATACCTACAAGAGCGTCTCCCTGTTCGAAAGCTCTTTTCCATTGAGGCCAAGAACCACTTTCTTCATATATTAATAAATCGGTACGGTCACCACGAATCTTATTTGGCTTATCAGCATTGATACCAGTGATTTCTGACATCCATCCAGCTTCTACTTTCTGTCCATTTATTACTTTATAAACAGATGCTTTCTTACTAAGAGCTGTATCTTCTACTTGCCTTAGTTTGAAAAATCCTCCATCAGTATAGTCATTTAAAAAGTCCAACTGTTTCCAACATTTACTAAGAGTCTTAGTAAGATAATTTTCAAGTTGGGCTGCAATAACTATAACAGAGTTTCTTCTACAATTATATGTGTTTACTGCAATTGCAGCACCGATTTCACTAAACACTGTGTTATCCAATAGGCTTTTTATCCTATTGCTCTTATAGTTTCCTATAAGGTCAGCGTACATTTTCATTCTATATTAGAATGTTCCGCACTCTTGGGAGAATTATTACTCTCGTTAACGTTCATCTCCTACGCGTTACGGTGGTCAGCGATGAGCTGACTTACCTCGGTATTAACATAGTAATCAAATTTCTTAAATTTCCTACTTAAGTAAAAATATGAATCATCATAAAGAAAATGGAATAGTTTTTCTATTTCTTTTTTAGAAGTAGTTTTCACTCTATACATATTATCTCTTTTTAGATAATTCATATTTATCTTAATATTATGAATATTAAAAACCTTCATAAATTCTGTCAATAATGACTCAGTTTTTCCACAAATATCAAATGAGTATCTGACTCTATCAGATTTTCCTTTTTCTATAGCTAGCCATCCAGTAATGCACCCATCACCATCAAAGTAACCTCTAATAAAATGTTTTATTAAATGTTCCGGAATATTTGGAATATGTAAATCGAAATGACTTTTATTATATCCGATTCCTAAATTGACTAAAGAATTACATAGTTCAGCACTAGTAATATCCACTCCGAAAGATTCATGAGCAGTAACTTCTATCCCTTTCCTCCCAGTCGTTTTATGTTCTTCTACTGTAAAAGTTCTAGCGTCTGGACTAATAATGTCCTTATATAAATATACTATTTCAGAATCCTGTTTTTGAAGGTGTATTCTAAGAGTTTTTCTTTTTTCATTTATACTACCATCCGCAGCATAAAATCCTAAAAGGTACGCTTGTAATTCTGTTTCTATTTTACTGAAAAACGTATGTCTAATTCTACGATTTGATATATGATTTGTGTATAAGGGATAATTATCCTCAATGAATTTAATTTGTTCTTGTCTATTCATAATTTAAAAAATTTAAGTGATTTATCACGTTAGTCTTCACCGATTTTACGGAATTTATAGTCGGCTTTAGTTTATTGTGTCAACCGACTCCACGGGCTTTAAGTCCTATGGCATTTTTTCTTAATCTCTTACATAATTCAACGTAATGGAAATATTCATACTGCTTTACGAAGAATCTTGGGAAGTCATAAAGTCTACCACCACCGGCTTTGTCAGCCGATGTCAAGTCCATTAATTGATAATAATTCAAGAAGAAATAATTATCACCAGTAATTGTATATCCATTAACTGTCATTCCATCTCTACATCTTATATATTCTTGCGTCCAGAAGTCATTATAAGGCTTGGTTCCAAATCTATAAGTACAGTAATGTCCTGTTCTCATAAATGTATCCTTAGCTTCAGTATACCAAGCTGGGTCAAAGTCCAATCCGTGTTTGTCATCAATAGGTTTATATCCTGTAAGTTCGTAGGATAGATTGGAATCAAAAAATGGGATATCATCATTTATAGTGACATCCCATTCTCCTTTTCTAGCCTTTATTAGAGAAGTAATTTCATCCTTGAACTCTTGGTCCTCTTTCTGTTTTACTTCTTGTAATATTCGTTGGACTCTTTCCGGAAGGATATCTAAAGTAGGTTCTTCAACAACTTTCTTTTTTCTTCCTCTAGCCATAATTAAAAGTCTTTAGGTATAAATCCATCAGTAGCACCACCACGTAAAGAAGAATCTTCAACGAGTTCTTTCTTAACCTGACCTTCTAATGCCTTCAGTTCATCATTAACTTTAGATAAACTAGAGATTTCTGCCATAATATCTTTTACTTTAAAGATAGGTTTGCCAGTTTGTAAATCTCTCTCTTCTGGGTCTATGTTATTGAAATAGTCAATAAATTTATCAACCGTGTTTTGAGCTGCTTTTAGCATCTTTATTGAACGAGTTTCTTCTTGTAAAGCTCTGTATTTTCTACAAGCTGCCCTAAATATTGGGTCATCAAACTCTGCCTGAGTAAGTCCTGCGTCCTTTAAAGCTTCTTGGTGTCTCTCTTGTTCTGCATAATCAGCATAAGGAGATAGCCAATCTAATGCCAGCCATATATATGTAAATTCTTTAAATGCTTGAGTTCCAAGTTTTCCTTCTTTATCCTTGGGAGTAATATTTCTTTTTTTATCCATTAGGGCTTTAAACTCACGAGTGAGTAAAATTTCCGGAACATTTAACTCTATTCTATTATTTACATTATCATATAGAAATATTTTCTGCATAAGTTACTTAGAGTTTTCCTCCAAAGTAATGTTTCTTTATTTGTACTTTACTCTTTGGAGACAGTTTATTTTCTTTCGTATCTAAAACTCCGGGAATAGTTTTTACTTTTCCTCCGTCTTCTTTTTTCTTCATTTTGCCTTTCATCTTTCCGCCACATTTCTTCATGTCGGCTTTAAAGTCTTGAACTACTTTAGTTCCTTGCTCTGCTTTAGTCGGAGCTTTCTGTGCTTTTGCTTTCTTAATGCATTGGCTACACATTACTCCACCTTTCTTAAAATATTGCATTTCAAATCCCTCTGGACATTGTCCTCTTAATGATTTGATATAATTTAATTTTGCACCCTTAGCTGCTGCTTGTACTTGTTCAGTTCCTTGTGTCATAAGTTCTTCAAATTTTGCTAATTCTCTTTGTAATCCTTCTTGTCCTAAGTCTTGAATATAGTCATTTAATTCATCTTCGGTCTCTACTCCAGATGCTTGAATCAAGTAAGCTACAAATGCTTTTTGTTTGTCTTCAAGTTTTCCTCCCTTCTCGTTACTTCTAACTCCAGGAAATCTGAAAGAAGGAGTATACCTTCTTATTTGTGGAGAAGTTTCGTAATTTGGATTGTTTCCAACTGTATTTGTAAATGAACCACCTGTCGTAGAATATGCTCCTCTATTATCAAATCCTCGTGTAGGAGCAATAGTTCCTGCTGAACGATAAGGGCCTTGGTTACTTCCCCATCCTAAAGAGTCTGCACTTGGAGTGTTTTGTGCAGGCTGTACCGGAGCAGGAATAGGAGTAGTTGAAACTCTCTTTGCTACTACATCTACTTGTGGTAGAGAACCTCTTCTCATAGAATCAAGATAAGTAGGTTCATTAGCAGGAGCAGCTTTTTGCTGTGTGGGAGCCTTTTGTTGAGTAGCTAATTGTGTTCCATACAATTTACCATTCCATTCAAATTGCTGTAATCCCTTCTGTCTAGCTGCCGCAAATGCATTATTAAATGAGCCAGTAAATCTACTTGGCTGTTCTCTAAATTTAGCATTTGTGTCTTGTATCATCTTCTTACCATTGGTGTTGTTTAACTTGGTTCTCATTTCATTTCTCTCGCTAAGAGAAAGTCCTTGAGGTTGTTGCCCAATTCTAGTTCCTAAATTAGGGTAAGAGAGTGTCGCTGGTGCTGCTGGTTTAAAATTAGCTAAAGATGATTGTGCAGCTTGTGAGTTTCTCTCGGTCTGTTGTCTAAGTTTTCTTCTAGAAACCATTGTTATAGTTTTATTAAATCCTTTGTGTTAAATACTGCTTCTTGTAATTCACCAGTTGATGTGAACCATCTACATTTAATTCCTTTAAGGCAATCTTCTTTTCCTCCTGTAAATCCTTCTATTCCAGTAGATTTACGTGGGCTAATTATCTTAGTTTCCTTCTTTACAACAATCATAGTTGGTTTATAAGGAATTGCCTGACGTAGTGTTACCACATCGCCAGGCAAAAAGTATATTTTTTCTTCCATAATTAAAATTTATTGTATGCTTTTAGTTTTCCTTCTGCAGCTCTTTGGAAACGAGCTCTTAATTTTTCATTTACTACTGCAAGAACACGCTGTTCACTTACATAGACAAGTCCCATCTTGAAGAATGGTATTGGAGTCTGTGAAGGTTTAGTAAAGAATACATCGTCTCCTTCTCTAACATACTTAGTTTCTGGACCTACTTCAATTACTTTACCTACAACGATGAAGTTTTCTTCTTCTTCTAATTGTCCATTATCAGGGTTCTTAAACTCTGGTTTGTGTCCACCTAAATCATAAATAAGTCCTGATGAAGAAACTTTAATTTTCTGATAAGGATTTTGGTCATAAGGTCTAACTATCATATAGTTGAAGACTGGCATGATTTCTAATCCATTCATGTTTTCAGCAATACTCTTTGCCTTTTCCTCAACATCTTTAATATAGTCATCCATTTTAGCTGTATATTCGTCAACACTATTATTAAATTTGACAGCAGCGTCTCTTGCCATTCTTTCTTTAACGTCTTCTTCTGCTGACATTACAAAGTGTTGGTCACCTGAGTCTAGACCTACTAATTCTTGTGCTATTTTTACTTTTTCGTATTCTCCTGGGTTGTGTGCCATAATTCATTTACATTTTATAATTTTACCATTTTCCTGCGGGGCAAGATTCTCTTGACATTGTGGTTTTTGCTTTTAGTCTGCATCCACATCCTCGCACATATCCATCTAATTTAACTGTACTTACATCTCCCGTCTGGGCATTATACCATAATCTTCTATTACACATTCCTCCTAATTTAGGAGTAAATAAGGGACATGTTTTACATATCTCTAGTCTCTTCTTTGAAATATCTTGTTTCAAATTGAGAACTTCATTTAAGTGTCCAGTTACAATATGTCCTACATTCATGTTTATAAATAAGGATATATTAATCCGTTCGAATCTCTATTACATTGCTTAACATTTAAAGCGTTATATAAGGCTTTAAAAATGCTCCTTAAAATTATTCTTTTCTACTAAGATTAATATTCTATCCTTTGTCTTTTAGCTCGTTGTTTTTCCTTAATCATGTTTTTCTTATGGAAGCCAAACATTCTTTCTACATCTTCTTTAAGATAGTCAAGATTATATGTAGTTTCGTTGCCATCATGGTCATAATGCACTAATATTAATTGCTTCACTACAAAATCCGGATTTAATTGCTGTAGCATATAAGCATATGTACTTAATTGTAAAGTATAATGCATATAATTACAGTCCATTAAATTAGTAAGTGGATAAAGCATAGTTGCATTTCTTTTTGTTGTTGTGTCGAATCCAGATTTTTGGTCAATCTTTTTGTTGGTTTTATAGTCCACAATATAGATGTCATTACCATCTTTTATTAATAAGTCTATCTGTCCAGCAATTTTTAACATTCCATCTTCCGACTCGTACGATATTAGATATTCAGGATATACTCCTTGTTTCATATCTAATTCTGTGTACCCTTTCTTACACTCGAATTTACCTCCGAGTCCGTACTTTTTAAGGCTTATATCCTTTGGCTTCTTGTAATACTGATTTTCTAACTCTGCATGAATTGCAGTACCTCTTTCACAAGAATCTTTATTAGCCTTATCCCATTCATCTAGTATATCTTGTTGTGTATCACTAAATACTCCAGCATCAATATTATATAAATCCAATATGGATGTATCAAATCTTTTAGTAGATAGAAGTGATTTCTTTTCTATTGCCCAATTCTCTTTTGGAATAAGTTTCTCTAGTGCTTTATAGGCACTCCAAAATTCCTTATCAAAAGGTTGAGTAAAAGAGTGTATTAGTGTAGTAACTGATATATATCTAGATTCGTCCTTTTCGTTCCAATAGATATGATTCAAATCATTGTAACATACATTACCATTTTTCTTATCGACTTGCATAATTCATTGTTTATTTTTGTACGTTGTATTATAATTTAATAGCGTGGAAAGTACTTGAATATAAGGGGCAATACATTCATTATAATATCCTAAATAATAGCGTTTTGGTTCATCGTACATCACGACAATCATTCCAACAGGTTCTATAAAACCTTCGCTATCAATACCCCCAATCGGGTACAGTGCTGCGGCACAAGCTCCGCTCATCTTTAGTTTCTTGTACAATTGCGGAAACTTTTCTTTTGCAGATTCCAGCGAATCTATTCTTAAATAGCTGGCTCTCCTAATCTTTTCTACTTCGTCCGAGAACTGTAAATACGGAAGACTTGTCCATATGTCAAGGCAACTTTCATCATCTATACCCCTTGGAGAGTCAGTTAATGCCGTTAAATACATATAGGAAAAACCCTGTAAACTTTTCCTGGTATTGTGAAAAGATAATAGAAGAACGTTTGAAGCATCTGTATCTTTGTTCCTAATGTTCTCTACTTGTCTCCTAATTTTGGGAGAGACTTTCAGAGAATACTCCTCAGATTTTCTGTTATTGTACTCAACAGACTCGATGTAGTCAGTTATAAATAGCTTACTTTGATTTACTAAACATACTTGTGTGCACCAAAACAGTAGTCCCATTATGATTATGGTTTTAACTGTAGGATTCAAGCCATTTATAAAATTGAACATCTTTTTAATAAAATCTAACATACTAATTGTTCTGTTTCTTTAAATTCTTAAATAGTTAAATAGTTCTAAAAATCTTTACTTAAATTTTCCACATTATTTCATATAATTCATACTTTCATTTGTTATTGTGCAAATTTAGCTATATTTTTGTAGTCTACAAAATGAAATAATTATTTTATTATACTATGAGAGAGAATAAAACTTTATTGGACAGACTGCACAAAGCAGCCGTAGCCTATGTAAATTCACTTAGCTACGAAGAAGCAGATTATTTTAAAAAAGGAGGAAGATTAATTCCAAAACATAAGAGTGGAAGTGGAATCCATATAAAACCTGAAAACAAAGGTAAGTTCACAGCATCTGCAAAGAAAGCAGGACAAAGTGTTCAAGAACACGCTCGTTCAGTACTTAACAATCCTAATGCAACTCCATTACAAAAGAAAAGAGCTAACTTTGCTCGTAATGCTGCTAAATGGAAACATGAAAAAGGAGGAGTAATTAGACCACTTGAAAACTTTGATGCACAAGCCTTTAGAAAATGGTTAGATGATAATTATAAACAATCTATCTAAAATTTAGAGTATGAAATTCGTATGGGATAAGAAAAGAAAACTCTTATTCTTTATTAACAAGTTACTTCCTTTTAAGAGCTTTAAGTATTTTAATTTCTTTGGAATAATGGTTACCAGAATAAAGGATGTTCTAAAAAACTTTACTGATATGGCAGCCAGACATGAAGGAACTCATACAATACAAATGTTAGAAGTTGGAATACTTCCATACTATCCTTTATATGTATTAGAGTTCCTTATTAAGTTAATTATATATAGAAATTGGCATACTGCGTATAGAGCTATCTCTTTTGAAAGAGAAGCTAGAATGGCTCAATATGAGGTTGATTATTATGAAAGCAGAAAAGTCTTTCAATACAAATGGATTAAAAGAATATGGCGATGAAATTTAAAGAGTCTCCGTTAGTAAAGAATCATAAAATTCTAACAGGGACTAAACGAGACATGAGAAAGAAAGTTGTTAAGTCAACAACTCCTACATCTGATTTGAAAAAACCTACTACTCTTAAACGACAATTAGGAGGAAATATATTTACTACATATAATAGTATAGCTCCTTATGAAGGCCCAGTATTTGAACAGCCTGTAGCTACTGTTGAAATTGAAGAACTTCCAGTAAATAGATTGGAAGCTAATAGACAGAATGTAATGGCTAAAGCAGAGGAGAAGAAGGAAGAGCCAGTTGTTGAAGAGAAGGTAAATACAGAACCTCTTCCCACTTCTAAAGAAGAAACTCCTATTGTAGAAAGTAAAGAATCTACACCTATCAATATAAAGTCAAAGGATGAGTTTATAAAGACAATGACTCCCGCATTTGAAAATGCACTTAAGGCTAAAGGTTTGGATACAAAATATGCAAAATATTTAGTAGCCCAGTCAGCTTTAGAAAGTAATTGGGGAAAAAGTCAGTCAGGTAAATTCAACTTTGGAGGAATAAAGGGGAAAGGAACCATAAGAAAAACCAGAGAGGTAATTAATGGAAAGAGTATCCATATAAACGATAGCTTTAGAGACTTTAAAGATATAAATGATTATGCTAATTATCATGTATCACTACTAAACAATAAAAGATATCAAGCTTTTAGTGGTGGAGATTTTATTGATAGAGTAGTTAAAGGTGGATATGCTACTGACCCTAATTATAAGAGAGCATTATCTAATGTATATAATCAGATAGCTAAAGCCCAAGAAGGAATGAAGATTCCTAAATTAAAGGGTGCAGGAGAGTTAAGAGCTAGAATATTAAGACAGTTCAATAGAGAAAAAGCTGCCAACAGAAATGAAGAACAATTAATTGGCTTCGATTGGAGTAGATATAAATCTAATAAACCTAAGCCAGAAACTACACCTACTCAAAGTGAGCAGTTAGAGAATGGCGGTGTTATTAAGGCAAAAGATGGATGGCTTTCAGAAAAAATTGAAAAGTTAAAATCATTTCCTAGTCCATCAACTATAATTCCTGACGAAGTTAAAAATATAGCCATTAAAGCTGCTCCTACTTTTGTAACTTTATTAACCGGAAATCCTATTTTGGGTAATTTATTTAATTCTAATGAAGGAAAGCCTGTAGCTGGTGGAAAAGAATCTGTAACTAATGATTCTTTTAGACAGAAATCTAAAACCTACTATGAAAAGAATATAAAGCCTAACCACACATTTGAGAATGTATATGCTACAGAATTAAATGATTCTATCCAAAGTAATCCAATTATATTAGATAACTTAGGAAAGTATCCTTCTAAATTAAATCAATTCAATAAAGATGGAAACTATATAAGTTTAGCGGGACATGGAGTGTATAAATTTTCAGGTCCAAGAAAAAATTTAGGAAATACTACGACTAAACCCTATTTTGATGGTTTTAATAAAGTTGCAGATATTGCTTCTCAAATTAGACAAATAGGAAAGAAAAAAGGATTGTCAGACAATCAGATAGCCACTTTAATAGAGTCCGGATGGAGAGAATCAAACTTAAATTATACTAAGGATAGTTCGGGAGCCTATGGTCTATGGCAATTTGATAAACCCGCTGGAACTTATGATAGATATAAAAAATGGTTAAAGGCCAACGGATTAAAAGATAATTTAGAAAGTCAACTAAATTATACAGTAGATGAATATATGCCATCGAGAGATTATGAAGGTAAAGATAAAAATGGGAATATTATTAGAAGAAAAGGATACGAGGAAGTATGGAATAATCCATCTGCTCCTGTTGACAGTCTTGCTAAATATTTCCTTACAGAAGTAGAAGCTCCAGCAGCTAAGAATGAAAAATGGTTACAACAAAGAAGTATGAATGCTGCTAAAACCTTAGTTGGAAGAAAATGAAATTTATAACATTCCTTAGACAAGCACTTACATCTCACTCGGGCGTATCCTCTAAAAGACTCTGCGGAGTGATTGGATGGTTCGTTTGTTTGGGAGTTTTAATTTACTGTGCAATAAACGTAATCCAAGCTCCACTGATGATAGACACAGTCTTATTGTGTTGCATGGGATTACTAGGTATAGATTCTGTGACTGGAATATGGAAAAAATTTAAAAGCAATGAAGGAAATTCTGAAGAAAATAGTAAACTTCCTAAAACAAAGTGATAAACTAAAACATTGTTTAGTTAATCTTTTAGTAATGTTAATTGCTGGAAGTATTAATATTTGGCTAGGTATAGGTCTAGCAGTAGGTTTATCATTAGGTAAAGAGTATGGAGATAGTAAAGCTCCGGGTAATAAATGGGATTGGTATGACATCCTTGCAGATGCAATTGGAATAGTAATAGGACTTTTATTAGTTCTTATATAATAAAAAAGGCGAGTACCTATTTGGTGCCCGCCTTTATTTGTATCATCATTTTTTCTGCACTTTCTCTAACCTCTCGTGCTGAATTTCTTCTTCCTATATAACCAATAGGTTCTGACTTATTAAATTCAGAAAATAGTTTTCCTGTATATCTACCAAGAAACATTATATCTTTCTCACATAATATAACAAGAAAATATGTAGGATATTTATCCTCAAATATTTTAGTTTCTCCTTCTAATTCATGAAGAATTTCAAATTCGCGTATATCATATTCCATTATTCTGTTACCTCAATGAATGCATCCCATGCCTTTCTAAAGCTATCTCCTGATACTGAAAATTCTTTTTCATGAGTTCCATCTTCCTTCTTATTATAAAGACATAGGGTAAATATATTTTCATATCTATTTAATACTAGTAACTGATTTGGATGTTTTTCATTCCATGTGTTTATTGCTTCGTTCATTCCCAATCAAGATTAAATGAGGGTGAATAGAAAAATATCTTTGCATGTAAGACTCCATTAATAGTTACACAAGGCATTAGTTTATGCCAAAGATTTGTATTCATGTAAGTACTCTTATATTGTTCTGGAAGAAATACTACTGAAACATGTCCTATATTTAAAGCTATTCTTGCTGGGTCTTTCTCAAAATCTTCCTCTTCTATAAATACTCCATTTATATTACTTACTGGATATGTTAATTCAAATGTCTGCATTATTTTATATTTGTCTTACGCTTATAATTGAATCCTCCCATAAACTTGGACTCTTCTTTAATAAATCCAATACGGTTTGTCCTAAGTCATTCTCTGAACATACTACTGATTGGTTAGTAAAGAGTTCTATTATGCCATAATCAATTCCGTATCCTCTAAGTCCAGTAAGAGTTACTTCATATTTCTTAGGTCTTCTAGAAGTAAATTGTATTTCAAGATACTTACTTGGGTATATTGCACTACTGTAACTCATTAGTCTTTAGTCTTTATATAGAGTTGGCAATGGCAAGTTCCTTCTTCCATTTCTCTAAACTCTTTACACATGCATACTGTATCATCTTCTCTTATTAAAGAACAAGGACAATACTTCTTACCATATTTATCCTTGTTCTTTTTTAATCCTGCGAGAACTGTGTCTCTTATTTCTTTATTCGATGTTACTTTTATACTCATAAGTACAAGTTATAGATGGCAATCCTAATGTGCAATTACATACTAATGTTTTTCCTGTTCGTAAAGATTCAAGATAGTTAGAACATTTACTACAAGGTGTTGGGACTTCTGGAAGTCTAATACATCCCGCAATAAGACTATTGCCATCAGATATTTTATATACATCTCCTTCTGCAACGTCCTCATCTGGAACATTTACTAAATCAGTTTCAGAGATATTTTGTAATAGTTTATTTAATACTTCTAATTCTTCTAATGTAGGTCTTTTTCCTGTTGCATAGATTTCGTCATAATCATTTCCCTTGATTATTTCAGCAATTCTATTAAGTATAATTTCTCTTAAATTTCTAATCATAATTTAAAAATATTGTTTCCATGTCTGGAAGGTAATAAATCCATTCTTCTGCTATGTATGCATCCATATATAAAGCTTCCTCAACTAGGTTGATTTCCTGATTCATCTTTCTCCAATTCTTTTATTTTATTCTTTAGTTCTTCGTTTTCTTTCTTTAAAGATTCATTCTCTTTTTTAAGAGTTTCAACTTCAGATGATAATTGAACCATGTTCTGTTCTTGAGATGCGAGGGCTGTATTTCTTTTATTAATGTCAGCCACTGCATATTCAATTCCTTGCTCAAGATTTTTTAATTCAATAATACACTTACGTATTCCTTCTACCATATATATTTAAGATTATCGTGCTGGATATCTAAGTCTTCAAGGAATTGGGCTGCATCCTTAATCCCATGTCTTCCGAACATCCATTCTACTTCCATATCGTCTTCTGTAAGCTCAAGATTATGTACTACTGCTACCATAGTTTCTGCCAATGCTTGAATCTTAGAGAGTTTGAGATTATTCATTTCTCTTGCTTCCGAGATAGTAATGGGCCAAGGAATGATAGAATAGATAAGTTCTTCTTTGAGTTTATAATAGTCTTCAATAAGCTCCTCTCCATTAATATCATAGTCTTCATAATTCTTACTAAAGTCTATCGTATAAGTAGTATTGTCTACTTCAATTACTCTACTGGTATCCTCGCGATATTCTACCATTTGTTTTTCATGTCTAAAGCCCAATAGCCCTAGTATGTCTCTAACTTCTTGTAAAGATTCCTCTCTCACATAAATTGTTTTACCTTTAAGATAACCTTTTAATTCATCGAAATTGTCAAAAGTAAATTCTTGTTCTTCTATAAGGTCTACTTGCATAATTATAATTGGATTCATTAGTCTAAATCATTTATTGTTGTTTTATTATCTTTAGTAGTATCTATTACTCTTTTAACTCTATCTAATGTTTCTTGATTTAGAGGTATTCCACTATTTTTAAATACTTCTTTTAAATAATTATCTTTGGCTTTTATAAAATCAGAGGTTATTTTTTGCATGAGTTTCACCATCATTACATTAAGCTCTGAAGGGGATTTAGAATTATTTTCTAATCCTTTATAAATCTCTGCAATATCGGCAAGATATTTTTTATATATAGCAGTGTATATATTTTCGTCCTCTTTCCTAAGTTGATTTAAATTTTCCTCTAAAAGACTAATCAAGTTTTTAGTAAGACTTCCTGTATCTAAAGTTTCAATCTTATCTATTCTCCCTTCTTCAAGAACGTATCTAAGATTTAAATTCTTGTGTTGTAATTCGATAGTCTTTTTGTCTGGAGATACAAATATCATTAATACTCCTAAGTCAAGAAGTTCTTTAATTTCATTTTGAATATCAAATGCTGGATAACGAGTAAGAGTATCCTCTAGCATCCATCGTGTTAACTTTTCACTATAATTCATTATTAATATAAAATGTAGTTTTTGTTTCTTTTAATATCTTATCTCTTGTCTTTGCATCTCCTTTCCAAACAGGAAGAGGATTTAGTAATATATATTCTGGAGTCCTTAATAAGAATTTACTTTGTTCTAAAAGACGCAAAGCGTTAGTAATTGCATTACTTTTTATTCCTAATAAGGACATTAATCTTTTTCTTTCAACATTATTAAAATATACTATTCCTTCATTATATTCTGAAATACTATGTAAGTAAATTAATATATTATATGCTGTATTTGATTTTAACTTCTTCAACATCTTGAATCCAGAATCATATATCTTTATATGTGATTGAGAATGTGCCACAGCGAAGTTAAAGTTTGAATCTGTATAGTTAAGGAAATCGTTTACTATATCTTCTGAGTATAGAAACCATTCTCCCTTTACTTGTAAGTTTTTAAATCTATTATGTAGGAAAGTTTCAAACTCTCTTGTTCCGTCTCGGATAGCTAATAATTCATAATTAGGATTATGTATGTTATAATTCTTTAACCGTTCTTCAATATTATTAGAATATCCGATTTTTAAGTAGTTTCTATTCTTTATTAAATAAATCATATTTTTCATTTTGATGTTACAAAATTAATACTATTTTTTCACATTACCAAATGTGATGTATTTAAAATAGTTAAATAGATGTTAATTATATAATTAGGTACAGGCACGCGCGTACATTATATATAGGTACTTAAATAAAGCCCCCCCCCCCTTCTTTTTAAAAGTTATTTATATTATTATGTAGTGTTTCTATATATTCTTTAAATTCTTTTATACTCAGGCTGTTTTTCATAATATTAATAATTTTGTGTGTTATAACAATATTCCCTGGAATATATCCTATTGATGAATCAAGTCTGTCTAGTGACATATCTTCTGCAGTCAATTCTTTTCCAGTATAAAAGTCCAAATTATTTTGTTTTATTAGTTGCTCTTGTATATCCTTTTCTGTAATTGTAAAATCTTTTATATATGCTCTTTGTTTAAATCCGTGTATAGCTTTATTGTATAAAAATTTTGCTGGAGTAGACAGTATTGAAAGTTTATTTCTCTCCGTTATACAATATTTGCACGTTATATGAGACCTATAAAAATTTTGTTTATCTGTAGTTCCACAATATTGACATTTGTACTCTTCTTTGGATTGTGCTGTAACGGTTTGTATTTGGTATCCAAATTCTGTTTTTATTACAGCATATTCTTCGTGAGAGGGAGATTTATGTATTCCCTCTATATTGTTCAATATTTCAAATATAGTTTTTCCTTTACTTTTTATTGTAGACATCATTTTTGATGTTTGACTAGGAGTTCCATTTAGGAATCTATTTACATCTTTAGCTGGTCTTGGTTCGTAATCTGGAAGATTATCCATACATCTAATTAGAAATAATTTTTGTCCTGGAGTTATGCTATCATCGAATATAAAATTCGGACATACAGTTGGAGAAGCTATTTTATATCTAGAATAAAAACCGTTTACAGTGCAATTCTCCAATTCATCTTCTTTACAAAGTTCTTTTAAATGATATTGTATTTTTTTCTCTCCTATTCCACATTCAGCCAAATTCTTTGTAGAAAAATTTGCATATTCTCCATCATAAAATGCATTTACTGCTAATCTAACTAAGTTTCTTACTTCAAATTCATTGTTTCTTTCAGCCATAACTATATTAGTATTTATTCATTTAACATAATGCAAAGATACTGAATATTTTTTACATACCCAACTCAGTTCGGGAAAAAATTAAAAATTCGACTAGGTGTAGCAATAGGGGAAGTCTATACAGGTACATTCTCATTTCACACCCCCGCCCTCGACTCGAGTACCCTCTAACGCCCCCCGAGGGTAGTTGGAGAAAAATGAAAATAATTTCATTCTTTCCAAACGGAAAAATTACTAATTTAAAAAAGATTACAATCATGAAAACAGTTAGAAACAACAAAGAGACAAAGAAAGTAAGCCGTAAACTTTTAACAAGCAAAGTTAAAACGAACGTTCCGAACTATTTGGAAATGGTACGTTTGTACGGTGTAAGTGCGGTTTGTAATATGCTTAACAACTTGTAAAAAATAAGGCGGTGAAAATCCGCCTAAATATAGAAATTTTATTTAGTAACAATTTTAAACAAAAAAAGATTATGAAAGCAAAAATTAACGTTTTGAGTGCTAACAGTGACAAGGTAAAAAAGTTTATGGAAACAGCAGCAAGTGCGGGGAGTGATAACGGACTTTCAGCAAACTATTTAACAGTCGTTTTGCCAATCATTGAAGAAAAGACAATCCGCACAAACGGCGTGACTTTCGGCGCATTTATGACAATGTTATTTAATCCTGAAAATTTGGAGTTCGTGAAATTTGGTAGTGTTTCCATAGCCGGAGTACAAAGAACCGCAAACCTTTGCGAATCTGAAAATTTGCCGGACGGGTGTACGCTTGATATGGTACGTGCAATGCCACAAATTGAAATCATTGCAGGAAGTTCGCGTACAAACGGAAAAAGCGCATACGAAACGGTGAAAGGCTGGTTTGATAACAAACAGGTTTTGCAAGCCCTTGAGCAAAAGAATGTCGTTTCTTTGCAGTTTGAAAACGGACAACCAACAATTAACGGTGCAACCGTTCGTAAACGGTGGACTTTCGAACCGAAAGTAAAAGAGGAAATTTTTGCCAAAATTGGCGAAATAATGAAAGAATCTTTTGAACCGTCGCAAGACGAAAATTTAAAAAGTCACTTTGCGGCTGCAAACATGGATTTACCGTTTACCCGTTAATCTGTTAATCTGTAACCCATAGGATAGTCAGAAATGACTATCCTTTTTATCCTTTATGTAGCACTCCTTTAATCTATAAGCAGCATGTAGCCATGTACACAGCAACGAAGCACTATGGAAAAAAGACTGGACAGTTTAAAACTGTTCTAGGATATGTTACAGATGAGAAGGTTAAAAGGATTCGAGACATGCAGCGGAATGAATATCTCCCTTGTGCACAATGTTATCCCAATACCCCATTAATGTATTTACTTCTTTTTAAGCAAAGTAAAGCAACGGTTTGGGAAATAATTCGAGTCTTGCCGGTGTGAGGAGGATAGATAGGAGCGCGAGAGGACTCTGCTTATCGCCCACTATTTTCCCAATTTTTCCAATTTTCAAAAACTCACCAGAAATACAGTGGATGTAGTCAATTACAATTAATTCGCTCATTCTGTATTTTTTAACCCTATTTATATCCTATTTTTTATTTTAACTAATAAACATAGATGAATATAATAAAGAATGTAGTGGCATTAATCTTAGTTGGGATTGTTTGCCTTGGTCTGTTAATCAGTGCCTTAATTCTGTTAGCTACAACTGGAGTTGCAATCAAGTATATTGCAGGCTACGAAATCACTCACTGGAATTGGGGTTTGTTCGATACTGTTTGTATGAACATACTTGCATTATCTCCAATTCTCCTATTCATTAACTATATCCGTAATAAATTCTTTAAACAATGCAAAGAAGAGTTATAACATCAGTATTTTTTGCTCTTATCTTGGAAGGAGAACATCCTGAAGAAAGATTAGAGAAGTTGAACGAACGTCGCCGTAAACTCTTGGGTTACTTAGAAAAGGCAGAACTTGCTTGGGCTCAAGAGCCAACTGAAGAAAATCTTGCAATTGTCGAAAACTTCCGCGAATGTATTGACGATGTACAGGATGAAATTACAGCATTAGTTAATGAACTGTAACACCGTTAAGATTCCATAAAGGATATTTATAGTCACTAATAGAGCTCAAATCTTAGAACAATATGAAATTGAAAGAACTTCCAGTAAATGCAGTGATTGAATCATTATCAGAAGAGGATAAGAAAATCTATCTTCCGGGTATTTTGTTTTCGGGTATAGTTGATACAGAAATGGAACTCGCCCAAGTTGACAACCCAAATGAACGCGATGAGTGTAAGAATTTGATTGACGAACTCTACCTCTGCGGCAGTAACAATGGTATTAACACATTTGACTTGCAACTCACTGTTGCACAGTCGTTGCCTATTGCTCTCGAAGCAGAGGGCATTTAAAATCCAATCTTATGAATAATTGATTTTAGTCATATATTATATTTATTAATTGTGCCAATAAGGGAGTCAGGCCTTGTGTGGCTTCCAGTACGCTGTTGAGTGGTGCGCAACACTCTGATAAGAACTGACTATCATACTATTTAATAATGCAGCCCGCTAAACAACGATGTTTATGGATGAAATGTGTTATGAAAGCAGTGTACTTAAATTATCCAAGATAGTGGTAATGAGAAAGGAATAATTGCTATATTCCAAGTAGTCGAAGGCCAAGACGAAATCCAGCCGGGTTGGTAACCATTACAACCATTTTTTATAAAACTAATATGACAAAAGCGGGGAAATCCGCTGGTCGGGAATGTAGCTCAATTGGATTAGAGCATACCGCTACGAACGGTAAGGTTGAGAGTTCGAATCTCTTCATTCCCTCAAAAATTCATGTTGTTACTTCATTTTTTTTAAATTAGTAAAGATTTGTCTTGTATGTGAATACAGGGCAAATCACCCGTTTAATGTAGCCATATCTTTAAAGGTATGAGAGTCTAAAGCCTCTATAAATACAGATAGGACGAACATTATTAATAGAAAATAAGAAAAGATGAAAACATTTGGGCCTGTATGGTTTTGACAGCATAGAGAAGGTAATAGAACGTGTAGAGCGCAATCTCTGTAAACGAAGGAAAACAATAAATGCTGAAAGAAGCGATGTAAGAATGGCAGCCTAAGCTGCTGGCTTATCTATTAAATTAGCTCTAAGTCGGGTCAATAGGAGAGACCTAGAAACAGAAGAGGTGTGGGAAGAAGCATTATAAAGCAGCCCACTTAACTTGAACGCCAAAGGTTAGTAAAGCTGAAA
>OLGH01000482.1_pt1 | contig 49270 bp, 49 predicted proteins | sample 1604851 | NCBI WGS metagenome assembly OLGH01 (sample SAMEA3888894, study PRJEB22519) | human gut metagenome | biome: human gut; feature: human-associated habitat; material: faeces | place: Denmark | collected 2010 | reverse complement strand
CGGTGCCAGCTCTCCCAAGGGGAGAGGCTTTGGCAAAACCGGAAACTTTACCGTACTGCCAAAGCCTCCCTCATTGAGAAAGACTTCCCCCGGCCGGGGGAAGATGTCGTGTAAGCGACAAAAAGGGGAACGGTGGCATCGCGCAGCGATGACGGAAGGAGTTTTACCCCTTCTTTGCCTCCGCCTTGGCTGCGAACTTGGCGTTGTTGATGACAAAACGTTCGTGGGTGCCGCCGCCTACAGGGCCTTTTTCGTCGTGCAGGGCCACCTTGAAGGTGAGCTTGCGGCCTTCTACCGCCACCAGCTCGCTCTCGCAGGTCACGGTCATGCCCACGGGGGTGGGGGCGGTGTGCTCCAGCTCGAGCTTGGTGCCCACCGAGCCATTGCCTTCGCCCAGCGCGTCGGCCACGCTCATCCAGCAGGTCTTTTCCGCCAGAGCCACAAGGGCCGGGGTTGCAAACACCTCCAGCGTGCCGCTGCCCATGGTCTTTGCTGTATTGGCTGCGGTGACGAGCACGCTCTGTTCCCCGCGGATACCGGTTTCCAATGTCATATACTTTCCTCTCCTTTTGCGCGCCGTATGGCGCATTTTATTTTTGAACACCTTTATAAGATACCACATTTTGCACCAGAACGCACCCTGTTTTACACTTTTTTGTAAATTTCTCTTTTTCTTTTTGCGCAAACGGGCTGCCAAGTCCTCTCTCTTTGGGAGAGGTGGCACCGAAGGTGACGGAGAGGGCGAGGACACTGACCATGCGGCGACCTCTTTTTTGTTTTCGCCTTCCCTCCAATCCGCATCCTTATTGCGATTCAAAAACGCAAATTTTCTGCGTTTTAAGGCAAATTTCATCAATTTAGAGCAGACGCCGAAAATCTTTAAAAAAGCCTTGACAAGGAGCATTCCGCGTGCTACTATGAACACATGAACAAGCGTTCATGTGAATCCACAACGAAGGGAGACGTCAACATGGCGGAAATAAAGGAAGCAATGCCCGCGCCGCAGCCGGAAGCCTTGGATATGCCGGACGACGAGGTGCTGTACGAGTTGGCCGACCTGTTCCGGGTGTTCGGCGACTCCACCCGCATCAAGATCCTGTATGCACTGCACGACAACGAGCTGTGCGTGCAGGACATTGCAAACGCCGTGCAGCTGAGCCAGTCGGCGGTGAGCCATCAGCTGCGGGTGCTCAAGGATTCCAAGCTCGTGCGGTTCCGGCGCGATGGCAAAACCGTTTACTACGCACTGGACGATGACCATGTGCGCAGCATCCTCTCCATGGGGATGGACCATATCGAAGAATAACCGAAAGGCAGGTACTTATTATGAAGAAGAGCTACAAGATCGAAGTCGATTGCGCAAACTGCGCCCAGAAGATGGAAGACGCCGCCAACACCGTGGCCGGTGTGGCAAATGCGACCGTCAGCTTCATGACCCAGAAGATGAAGGTGGAGTTCGCAGAGGGCGCAGATCCCCACGACACCATGGTGAACGTTCTGGCCGCCTGCAAGAAGGTCGAGGACGACTGCGAGATCTTTGATATCTGAGAAACGCATCCGATGAGAACGGCTCCTCCTGCGGGGGAGCCGTTTCCTTCCCCGGCGATTTCCTGTTGAAAGAAAAGCCAGTTTTCAACACTTTCCACCGGGTTTTCAACATCTTTTGCGGAAAAGTTTGAAAACGAACGCGAAAAAGTCAGATTTCTTCGGGAAAACCTCGTGGAAAACATGGGGGAAAACGTGGAAAAGTTTCCTTTCCGGGGAAAACCTGTTGAAACCGCCCCCAGCCATCCGTCAAAAGGAGAGTTTCGTATGACCAAAAAGCAGAAAAAGGTGCTGTATCAGATCATCGCAGCGGTCATCCTGATCGTGATCCTGAAGCTCCTGCCCGCATTCCCCACCCCGGTGGAGCTGGTGCTCTACCTCATCCCGTACCTCGTGGTGGGCTGGGATGTCCTGCGCAAGGCGCTCAAGGGCATCAAGAACCGCCAGCCGTTCGACGAGTGCTTCCTGATGGCCGTTGCCACCGTGGGCGCGTTCGCGCTGGGCGACTATGTCGAGGGCTGCGCCGTCATCCTCTTTTACCAGATCGGCGAGTTGTTCCAGAGCGTGGCCGTCGGCAAGAGCCGCCAGAGCATCTCCAGCCTGATGGACATCCGCCCCGACTACGCCAACATCGAGGACACAGACGGCAAGCTGGAACAGGTGGACCCCGATGATGTCGAAGTCGGCACCGTGATCGTGGTCCAGCCCGGCGAACGTGTGCCCATCGACGGCGTGATCGTGGAGGGCACTTCGGCCCTGAACACCGCAGCCCTGACCGGCGAGAGCCTGCCCCGCGATGTGCAGACCGGCGATGAGGTCATCAGCGGCTGTGTGAACATGACCGGCCTGCTCAAGGTGCGCACCACCAAGGAATTTGGCGAGTCCACGGTTTCCAAGATCCTCGACCTAGTGGAAAATTCCAGCATGAAGAAGGCCCGCACCGAGAACTTCATCACCCGTTTTGCCCGCGTGTACACCCCCGCCGTCTGCTACAGCGCACTGGCTCTGGCGTTCATCCCGCCGGTGGTCCTGCTGCTGATGGGCCAGCCCGCCCGCTTCGGCGACTGGGTCTACCGCGCCCTGACCTTCCTCGTCATCTCCTGCCCCTGCGCTCTGGTCATCTCCATCCCGCTGAGCTTCTTCGGCGGCATCGGCGGTGCCAGCGCCTGCGGCATCCTCGTCAAAGGCTCCACCTATCTGGAAGAGCTGGCCCGCACCGGGATCGTGGTCTTTGATAAGACCGGCACCCTGACCCAGGGCACCTTCAAGGTCGTGGGCGTCCACCCCGAACACGGTGTCACCGAAAACGCCCTCGTGGAGGCCGCCGCCCTGGCCGAGAGCTGGTCCAAACACCCCATCTCCCTGAGCATCAAGGCCGCTTACGGCAGGGACATCGACACCAGCCGCGTCACCGATGTCCAGGAGCTGGGCGGCCACGGCGTGACAGCAAAAGTGGACGGCAAAACCGTTGCCGCCGGCAATGCCCGCCTGATGGCAAAACTGGGCCTCACTGCCCCCGAAGTGACCGAGCCGGGCACCCTCGTGCATGTGGCCATCGAGGGGCAGTACGCCGGTTATCTGCTCATCGCGGACGTGGTCAAGCCCCACAGCGCGCAGGCCATCCGGAGCCTGAAGTCCGCAGGCGTCCGCAAGACCGTGATGCTGACCGGCGACGCCGAGCCTGTAGCCAGAGCGGTCGCCAATCAGCTGGGTCTGGACGAGTACCATGCCGGTCTGCTGCCCGGCGACAAGGTGGACCAGATCGAAACGCTCCTCGCCGCCAAAGGCCCGAAAGAGAACCTCGCCTTCGTGGGCGACGGCATCAACGACGCGCCCGTCCTGTCCCGCGCCGACCTCGGCATCGCCATGGGTGCGCTGGGCTCGGACGCCGCCATTGAGGCCGCGGACATCGTCCTGATGGACGACGACCCGGCCAAGATCGCGCTGGCCATGCGCATCGCCCGCCGCACCCTCCGCATCGTCTACGAGAACATCGTCTTCGCGCTGGCCATCAAGTTCGCCTGCCTGGTGCTCGGCGCTCTGGGTCTGGCAAGCATGTGGACCGCCATCTTCGCCGACGTCGGCGTCATGGTGCTGGCCGTCCTCAACGCCACCCGCGCCCTCTATACCAAAGACCTTGCCCGAAAGAACGAGCAGTGACCCATAACGCACGAACACCCCCGCCTGGAATTTTTCGGCGGGGGTGTTTTTGTGCGCAAAATCTTTTTCCCGAAACAGCTTGCAATGCCGGGAGATTCTGTTATACTACTAATCCAGGAGGTTAGTGGAAATGTATCCAGTCAAATCAGATCCTCATTCTTCCGGCGAGGTGTGGCGGGCGCTCCGGGCAGCTGCGCCCCAGACGGTGCCGGTGTTTGCCGGTTACCTCGTGCTGGGCATGGGGTATGGCATCTATGTTCAATCTCTGGGCCTACCGGTCTGGATGCCCATGCTGATGGGCACCGTCGTCTACGGCGGCTCGCTGGAATTCGTGCTGGCAAGCCTGCTGCTGGGGGCGTTCGCGCCGCTGTCGGCCTTTCTGATGGCCCTGATGATCCAGGCGCGGCACCTGTTCTACGGCCTTGCTATGCTGGAGCGCTACAAGGGCTATGGCCTGCGCAGCGTTTACATGATCTACGCCATGAGCGACGAGACCTTTTCCATCACCTGCTCGGCTGAGCCGCCGAAAGGGGTGGACCAGGGCTGGTTCATGTTCTTCATCACCCTGCTGGATCAGCTCTACTGGGTGGCCAGCGCCGGGCTGGGCGCGGTGGTCGGCTCGGTCCTGCCCTTCAGCACAGAGGGCGTGGATTTCGTGATGACGGCCATGTTCGTGGTCATCTTCCTGAACCAGTGGGAAAAAGAAAAGCAGCACGTCAGCGCCCTCATCGGGCTGCTGGTGCCGCTGGTCTGCCTGGTGCTCTTCGGGGCAGGCAGCTTCCTGCTGCCCGCCATGGCCTGCATCCTGGTGCTGCTGGTGGCCCTGCGCAGGCCCATTGAGTCCATTGAAGCAAAACACGGCGAAACGGAGGTGCCGAAATGACCGCACTGCAAATGGGCATCACGATCGCGGTGTGCACCGCTGCCACCATGCTCACCCGCTTTCTGCCGTTTCTGATCTTCTCCTCCAAGGACCAGCAGCCGCCGGAGGTGGTGCGGTATCTGGGCCGCGTTCTGCCCGCCGCCATCTTCGGGATGCTCATCGTCTACTGCCTCAAGAGCGTGACGCCCTTTGCGGGCAGCCACGGCATCCCGGAGGCCCTCGCCATCGCCGTGACCATCGCCCTCCACAAATGGAAGCACCAGACCCTTGTTTCCATCGTCGGCGGCACGGTCTGCTATGTGCTGCTGGTGCAGCTGGTGTTTTGACGGCAACGCAATTTTTCACGTAAACAAGTTGACGTTTTCGTCAGAAAGCCGTATACTATAAATGTAGGAAGACCTGCCGAAGATGGTCTCGTAGAACGCGACCAAGTAAAACAAAAGAAAAGTTCACTGAGAAGACTTGCTCCCTTGAAAAAGGAGCATTTCTTTTTCCGAGCAATATTTTGAAGAATATCTTTAAGATACAAAAACCGGGAGATGCCGCATGGTATCTCCCGGTTCTGATTTTTATCACAGCATTCGGCACAATACAAGAAGTTCCGCGCTGCTTCACAGTTCCTCCCGCAGCTCCGTCAGATCGGCCCAGAAGCGTTTGGGGCAGTGGGTCATGCGGCCCCGCTCGTTGTGGCGGGCCTGGATCTCCAGCGTTTTGTAAAACTGCTTCCAGAGCGCCTGGAACTGCTGCTCCCGCTCACTGGGCGGAGGAAGCTCCAGCGGCTCGGCCAGTTCCAGCAGCTGCGGCCGGTGATCCCGATACAGCAGCACTGCCTGGTGCACCGCGTCGTAGATCATGAAGTCTTCCTCCGGAAAGCGGCCGCAGAAATGCCCCCGCAGCAGCGGCAGGATGTAGTTTTTCGGGTGGATGACCGCACCCAGCATCCCGTCGTGTTCCTCGAAGCGGACGAACCCTTGAAATTTGTCCACCTCCCAGTCGAGGCTCTTTTTCATCTCGTAGAGCGGCGCGACGTCCGGGTGGCCTGCCCGCTTGACCGTGCCCGGCCCCAGCGCGAAGGCCAGATGCAGAAACCGGATGAGAAGCAGTTCCTTGTCCTCCCGGCCGGAGAGGAAGTCCCGCGTGACGAGGTATTCCGTCTCGGCCCCCAGTTTCCGGCCAAAGCTGGCAAACACCCGCCGGGCTTTTTCGTGATCGGTGGCGATGTCCTTGAAGGGGTAGAGGGTGGCGGTCTCCCGCTCCGGCGTCCAGACCGCAAACGGGATCTCGTGCTGGGCAAAGCTCTCGAAGACACAGCAGAGAAAGCCCTCAAAGCTGCCGTCGTAGAGGTAAACGACTGCGGCATCGTGGAGCTTGCGGGCGGGGTTTACAGTGCTCTGGCCAGACATTGCACTGCCTCCTCCCGCACCAGCTTCTGGGCCGCGTGGGGCGGCACCCCCTGTGCCACCAGCTTGTCCACGGCGGGCGGCGAGAACAGGCTCAGCTGCTCCACGCCGCCGCTGAAGACGTTCGGGTCGATGAGGGCGCTCGTGATCCGCTCCCGGCCCGCGCTGCCCCGCCCCGGATGCGCTCCGGCAAAGCCCCGGCAGGTGATGAAATACTGGGCCCGCTTGAGCACCACGCCCATCCGCTTCAGCTCATCCAGCCCCAGCGAGGCCTGTTTCCGGGCATGCCAAATGCGCCGGGCACTCTTGGGGCCGATGCCCGGCACCCGCAGCAGCATTTCGAAGGAGGCCCGGTTCACGTCCACCGGGAACAGCCCGTAATGCTGGACCGCCCAGTTGCATTTCGGGTCCAGATAGGGGTTGAAGTTCGGATGATCGGCGTCCAAAATCTCGTCCGCTTTGAACTGATAGAACCGCAGCAGCCAGTCCGCCTGATAGAGCCGGTGCTCCCGCAGCAGCGGGGGCTTGGTGTCCAGCGCGGGCAGGCGGGTATCCTCGGCCACGGGGATGTAGGCGGAGTAGAACACCCGCTTGAGGCTGTATTTCTGGTACATCCCCTCGGTCAGCTTGAGGATGTGATGATCCGTCTCCGGCGAAGCCCCCACGATCATCTGGGTGCTCTGACCGGCGGGCGCGAACCGGGGCGCTTTGCGGTAGAGAGTCAGTTCCTCCCGGTTGGCGGCTCCCTCCACTGCGATCTGCTTCATGGGCCGGAAGATGGAGTGCCGCCCCTTGTCCGGGGCCAGCAGTTTCAGGCTGCTCTCGCTGGGCAGTTCCACATTGACGCTCAGACGGTCGGCCAGAAAACCCAGCTGCTCCAGCAGTTCCGGGCTGGTGCCGGGGATGGCCTTGGCGTGGATGTACCCGCCGAAATGGTATTCGTTCCGCAGCAGGCGCAGGGTCTTGAGCATCCGCTCGGTGGTGTAGTCCGGGCTGACCAGCACCGCGCTGGACAGGAACAGCCCCTCGATGTAGTTGCGGCGGTAGAACTCGATGGTCAGCTCGGCCAGCTCCCACGGCGAAAAGGTAGCGCGGGGCGCATCGTTGGACCTGCGGTTGACGCAGTAGCTGCAATCGAAGGCACAGCAGTTGGTCATCAGCACCTTGAGCAGGCTGACGCAGCGGCCGTCCGCCGTAAAGGCATGGCAGCAGCCCGGCGCGTAGCAGCTGCCCATGCTGCCCGCCTTTGCCGCGCGGGACGCTCCGCTGGACGTGCAGGCTACATCGTATTTCGCGCTGTCTGCCAGAATGGTCAGCTTTTCCATCAGCGACTGTTCCATGCCGCACCTCCGTTCGTTTATCAAAAAAGGCTGCCGCATCCTTGCAGCAGCCTTTTCAGCGCAAATTGGTTACCACTTGGCCTTGGTCTCGACCACGCGGCCTGCAATGTGCAGGCGGTTCAGGTCTTCGCCCTTGATGACCAGCTCCTTGTAAGCCGGGTTGAAGGGCTGCAGCACGACGCAGTTGCCCCGCTGCAGATACCGCTTGAGGGTGCCTTCGCCCTCGTCGCCGTAGATCAGGACGCCCAGGTCGCCGTTTTCCAGCGTATCCTGCCGGTGCACCAGAGCCAGATCGCCATCGTGGATGCGGGGTTCCATACTGTCGCCGCGCACCACAAGATAGAAGTAGCTGGAGGGGTCTTTGACGCGGGCATATTCCTTGCCGTAGTCCTCCTCATAGGCCAGCGCGCCGTAACCGGCCTTGACCGTGCCGATGACCGGGATCAGGCTGTACACATAGCTGCCGAAGAAGCGCTCCTCGGTCTGGCCCTCGCTGGCGGGATCGAACAGGCCCAGCAGGTAGTCTGCGGTGGTATCCAGGATCTCGGCAAGCTTGGCCACCGTGGCAGGGTCCGGGGAGCTTTTCCCGCTCTCCCATTTGCCCACTGCCTGCTGGGTAACGCCCAAAAGTGACGCAAGTTCCGCCTGGCTCATATGCTTTTGCTTGCGGCATTGCCGTAACAGCTCCGGAAACGACATCGTTCAACACTCCTCTGTTCTCGTCCGTCGGGTTTGTTTCTTGCTATTTTTATTATACAACAAAAGGCTGTGCAAGTAAAGAGAAAGTTTTGTTTTGGCTCGAAAAAAAGTTGTCGCAAAATCATTTTTGGTCTGCACCGTGGAGAAATTTTCAATTTAGGGTTGACAGCAGGCTGGAAATCTGGTAAATTAAATAGGCATTCGGTACGGCGTGTGCGGGTGCCCACGAGGAGAGATGTCCGAGTGGTTTAAGGAAGCAGTCTTGAAAACTGCCGTACGGCAACGTACCGTGGGTTCGAATCCCACTCTCTCCGCCATTTTTTATTGAATAAGTGTAATGCACTTTGCTCTGGAGTAGTACTCAAGAGGCCGAAGAGGCGCCCCTGCTAAGGGCGTAGGTCGTCTAAACAACGGCGCGAGGGTTCAAATCCCTCCTACTCCGCCAAGAAAAAGCTCGATGATCCTTTGAGTTCATCGGGCTTTTTCCATTGTCGGGCACAAAAAAGCAGCCGCTCCGGGGCTTCCGGGGCGGCTGTTTTTTCATGCCAGGAGCAGATTCGTCACCAGCGCCAGCAGCGTCAGATGCACAGGATAGAACCCGTAGAATGCCCATTTGGCCCACTGCGGGCAGCGGCCGCGCTCACCGTTGTAGAACCAGAGCAGCACGAACGCCAGCGGGGCCGTGATCTCAAACAGCATCATCCCCGCGCCGATGATGCACTGATACCTCCGGTCGTTCCGGGTCAGGTACAGCGCCACGATGAGGGCCACCCCAATGGCCCCATAGTCTGTCCCCGCCAGCTGGGCCACCACTGCACAACCCAGCGCTGCGAGACGGCCTGTCCAGGCCGCATTGCCGTCGGCATCCTCGGATTTTTGCAGCAGCGCCATGGCCAGCACGCCCAGCGCCAGCGTCCAGTACACGTTCTGATTGCCCCAATGGAACGGCGTCTTGAAGAAAGCCATGTCAAAGGGTACCTCGCTGAGAAGCCCGAACAGGAACAGCCGCCCGATGTACTTTTTCACATCATGGGTGTGGAGGAAGCCTTCCACGAGCAGGAAGCAGAAGATGGGAAAGGCCAGCCGCCCGATGAGCCGCAGCACCCGATCCAGTTGCAGGATCTGCGGCGGCGTCCGGTATGCGACCCCATAGGTCGCCTCGATGCAGGAGGCCCCGATGTGGTCGATGAACATGGTGATGCAGGCAGCGAGCTTGAGCGCCGTTCCGCTCAGGCCCGGCCGGGTCTGTGTCTGAAGTGCTTCCATTCAATTTTCCTCATTTCAATCGTTTGCACCGTGTCTTGTTTCGTTCTTTTGTTTTATACGATCTCTCTTCTCCAAATCCTGCATCCGATTTGACAAAATCCGCCTGCCGTGCCCAGAAATCGGCCCGAAAATGCTTGACAGAACGAGCCTGGAATAGTACAATCAAGAAGATAATTGAACTATCTCAAATCAAAGATGAAAAAGATTCACAGAGAATGAAGCGTCTCCGAACGAGAAAACGGAAGGAGGCATGGGATATGACGCTGTTTTCCTATGAAATTTTTGACGCAGTCGCGCGGCAGGGCAGCTTTAACAAAGCCGCCCAGCAGCTGCACCTGACCCCGTCTGCCATCAGCCACGCCATTGCGGTGATGGAGGCTGAGCTGGGCTTTACCTTATTCAACCGCGGCAAGAACGGCGTCACCATGACCAGCTACGGTGCCTCGCTCTATCCGTCCATCCGGGCCGTCCTGAACAGCGACGAGGCCCTGCAGCAGAGCATCGCACGGCTGAACGGCCTGGAGAAGGGCAAAGTGAAGCTGGGCGCTTTCAACTCCGTCTGTGCCGGGCTGCTGCCCGACATCCTCAAGGGCTTTATGGCCCAGTTCCCGCAAATCGAGGTCGAGGTCTATCAGGGCACCTACGATGACGTGAAGGAGTGGCTGCGCACCGGGCAGGTGGACATGGCCTTCCTCTCCAACAACTGCCGGGAGGAGTTCACCCTCACCGAGCTGTTCCGTGAGCCGCTGCTCTGCATCACCCCCATGGACTGGCCCGAACCGCCCCGCGGCGTGATGACGCCGGAGCTGATGAACGGCCAGAACTTCGTCGTCCAGTGGGATGCCACCGACGCCGAGATGCGCCAGTTCCTCAAGAAATATTCCATCGCCACCGAGCGCCGCTGCCACGTCATCGACGACCAGTCCAACATCGCGATGGTAGAAGCCGGTCTGGGCATCTCCATCATGCCCCGGATGCTGCTGCGCAAGTGCACGGCCGGGGTCAAGATCTACCCCATCCAGCCGGAAGAAGATCGCGTGGTCGGTCTGGCCGTTCAGCGGCCCACCGCCATGGCTCCGGCTGTGGAACAGATGTTCCGCCACATCGTCGAGTACTGCCAGCACCTCGACTGAATCTCATGATGACACACCGCGGGGCGGCTGCAAAATGCAGCTGCCCCGTTGATTTTTGGTGCCGGGATGCGATATACTAGAAAAAACTGAGGAAGGGGACGACATCGTATGAAGCGACGGGATTTTTGCAAGGCGCTGGGGCTTTCGGCCGTCGGCGGGCTGCTGCTTCCGGCTGGCTCTGCCGCTGCGGCGCAGCCGGTAGGCCATGCCGTGCCGGATGGCACCTATCCGCTGCCGTTTCTCAGCATCCTGAGCAATCTGGATATCACCCACGATTTCTACTACTCCGAGAGCCTGTTCGACCACCCGGCCACCGAGTACGACCACCAGCTGGCCTTCGTGACGCTGGGCATGGTCATGGCCGCGTTCACTGCGGCTGTCAGCATCCCGCAGTACTGGGTCAACGGCTCTGTGGGCCGCGAGGCGAACCTCGCCGCCGCCTATGAGCTGCTGGGCTTCGGGGATGCCCGTTTCTACAACTACGACATCGACACCGGCAAGGCCGGGGATTTCGTGGGCTACTCGCTGGCACGGAAGCGCTACCTCCACAACGGCAAAACACGCACCCTCGTGGCCCTGATGCTGCGGGGCGGCGGCTATGGCGGCGAGTGGGCCAGCAACGTCCACACCGGCTCCACCAGCGCCCATTACGGCTTCACGACGCCGGTGGCCGCCGTGTTTGCCTCCCTCAAGGCCTATCTGGCGCAGATCGCACAGGAGGGAGACCCCGGAGAGCTCAAGCTCTGGATCGGCGGCTACAGCCGCGGGGCCATCATCGCGAACCTCCTTGCCGCCAAGGCGCTGAACGCTCTGCCGCAGCTGGATAAGGCCAACTGCTTCGTCTACACCTTTGCCACCCCTGCGGCCCTGACCGCCGCCGACCAGCCGGACATGCAGCTGGATTTCGACAACAACCACAAGGCCGACGGCTCGCTGCGCGTCACCTGGGGCGAGAGCAACATCTTCAACATCCTTTCCAGCGGCGACCTCGTCACCCGCGTGCTTCCTTCCGACTGGGGCTACCACCGCAACGGCAACGACCGCTTCCTGCCCGCCACCCGGAACCGGACCGAATTGGCTGACCTCGACGCTCTGGGTGCTTCCTACGGGCCGGTGCCGCTGGAGATCAGCAGCCTTGCCACCGCCGAGGACGCCACTGCCGTCATCCGCGCGGTCGAGAACTTCTGCGGCAGCAAGGAGATCTTCCACGAAAAGTTCGAACCCGCCATCATGGACATGCTGCAATGCGCCTTCATCCGCACCGAGGATGAGGCGCTCTACGGCAAGATCCTGTCCGACGAGGAGATCGTCCTCCGGCTGCAGAGCCTTTCCAACATGCACCAGTTCGATTTCTGGACCATCGCCCGCAGCGTCTGGGCCGCTTCCAGAATGAGCCGCCCCATTCTGGAGCGATTCGGCCAGAACGTGCCCCTGCTGGCCCAGCAGATCATCATCCCGGTGCTGGCCGTCGGCCTGTGCTACGGCATCGAGTCCAACATCGTCCGGATCATGGCGCAGTACATCGTCAAGCTCGTCTCGATGCGGGGCGAACTGGACAGCGTCCTCCGCGCCGCCTACTGCCACGAGGGCGAGAACTATCTGGCCCTCATGGAATACTACACCCCCGAAGAGCACGGCATGGTGCCCTTCACCCGCATCTGAACCCAGCAAAAAGCGCCTGTCAGCATCTGCCGACAGGCGCTTTGCATTTGCAGTTTTTCTTACAGCATCTCGTGGGCCGTCTTGCAGATGGTGGCGGCATCGAGGCCGTACAGCTTCAGCAGATCCCAGGCCGGGCCGGAGCAGCCGAACTTGTCCTGCACACCGACGCGGCGGACGGGGGTGGGGCACTTCTCGCTCAGGACGGCGCAGACGGCCTCGCCCAGACCACCGATGACGCTGTGCTCCTCGGCGGTGATGACCTTGCCGCACTCCTTTGCCGCCTGGATGACGATCTCCTCATCCAGCGGCTTGATGGTGTGGATGTTGATGACGCGGGCGTGGATGCCCTCAGCGGCCAGCTGCTCTGCCGCCAGACGGGCTTCGTTGACCATCAGGCCGGTGGCGATGATGGCGATGTCGTTGCCCTCGGTGAGCTGCTCGCCCTTGCCCAGCTCGAAGTGGTAGTTGGCCTCATCGTGGAAGACGGGCACTGCCAGACGGCCGAAGCGCAGGTAGACCGGGCCCTGCATCGCATACGCGGCGCGGACGGCTGCGCGGGCCTCGACGTCATCGGCGGGGCAGATGACGGTCATGCCGGGCAGGCTGCGCATCAGGGCGAAATCCTCGCAGCACTGGTGGGAAGCGCCGTCCTCACCGACGGAGATGCCGCCGTGGGTCGCGCCGATCTTAACGTTCAGGCGGGGGTAGGCGATGGAGTTGCGGATCTGCTCAAAGGCACGGCCCGCAGCGAACATGGCAAAGCTGGAAACGAACGGGGTATAGCCCATGGTGGCCAGGCCCGCAGCCACGCCCATCATGTTGCCCTCGGCAATGCCGCAGTCAAAGTGGCGGTCCGGATATGCCTTGCGGAACATGCCGGTCTTGGTGGCGGCGGCCAGGTCGGCGTCCAGCACCACGATGTCGTCGTGACCCTCTGCAGCCAGCTCCTTCAGGGTGTTGCCGTAGCTGTCACGGGTCGCAATCTTCTTCACATCTGCCATCTTACTTTTCCTCCTCTTCCAGCGCGGCGTAGGCTGCGGTCAGTTCCTTCATGGCGATCTCATATTCCTCGTCATTGGGGCCCTTGCCGTGCCAGTCAACGGCGTTCTCCATAAAGGAGACGCCCTTGCCCTTGATGGTGTCCAGCAGGATGCAGGTGGGCTTCTCGCTCTCTGCGTGGAAGGCTGCGATGGCCTTCTCGATCTGGTCGTAGTCGTGGCCGTCGATGGTCAGGACATTGAAGTTGAAGGCGCGGAGCTTATCTTCCAGCGGCTCGCTGCTCATGACGTTCTCGGTGGGGCCGTCGATCTGCAGGCGGTTGCGGTCCAGGAAGACGCAGAGGTTGGACAGGCCGTAGTGTGCGGCAAACATAAAGGCTTCCCAGCACTCGCCCTCTTCGACCTCGCCGTCGCCCACGATGGCATAGACGTTCAGGGCCTTTCCGGCGTGCTTGGCACCCAGTGCCATGCCGGCGGCGGCAGAGATGCCCTGGCCCAGGCTGCCGGTGGACATATCCACGCCCGGCACACTGTTCATATTGGGGTGGCCCTGCAGATAGCTGCCGATCTTGCGCAGAGTCTTGAGGTCTTCCACCGGGAAGAAGCCGCGCTCGGCCAGCGCTGCGTACAGGCCGGGGGCTGCGTGGCCCTTAGAGAGCACCAGACGGTCACGGTCCGGGTCCTTCGGAGCCTTCGGATCGACGTTCATCTCTACAAAATAGAGGTAGGACAGCACTTCGGCGATGTCCAGGCTGCCGCCCGGATGGCCGCACTTGGCGCTGTGCGTGCCCTCGATCACGCCCATGCGGATGTGGCAGGCGTGCTTTGCCAGGGTGAGTTTTTCTGCATTTGTCATGATGGTCCTCCCGTATGAACCTCAGCGTTTGCATCGGAATGTCTGCGCAGCGGGCTGTTGCACCCCAATACGCTATTTTTCAAGTATATATTATCTATTCTATGTAAAAACGTCAAGGTTCTTTCGTCAAAATGTACATCAATTAGCAAAAATCCGCCCAATCGCTTCCGTTTTTGTGAAAATTGCAAGGCTTCCTTCCATCTTGACAGCGTTCGCCGCATCTGCTATAATTTTCACAATTCCGGCACGAAGCCGGGCACCGGGCCGAAGCCCGGCTTCATTTTTTCATTGCAGATTGTTGAACGGACACCATGAAGGGGTCTGCCTTTGGCGAGGAATGCCGGGGCAGGCCCCTTTTTTTGTCTGCCCAGAGGAGGAACCATTCATGAACACCAAGACCCACTCTCCTGCGCGAGATCTCGTTCTGGCCGCGCTGTTTCTGGCGCTGGCCTTCGTCCTGCCCATGATCACCGGCCATGTGCCCCAGGTCGGCAACATGCTCTGCCCCATGCACTTTCCGGTGCTGCTGGCCGGCTTCGTGCTGGGCGGCCCCTGGGGCCTGGCCCTGGGCTTCCTCGCGCCGCTGCTGCGCTCGGTGCTGTTCGGGATGCCTCCGCTGTACCCCATCGCCATCGCCATGGCCTTTGAGCTGGCCACCTACGGCGCTGTGGCAGGCTGGATGTACAAAAAAGTCCGGCACACGCTGCCCATGATGTATGCCGCCCTCGTCACCGCTATGGTGGCAGGCCGTCTGGTCTGGGGTGCCGTGCGGTTCGTGCTGGCGGGTCTGTCCGGCTCGGCCTTCCCGTTCTCGGCGTTCCTGTCCGGTGCGCTGCTCACCGCCATCCCCGGCATCATTGCCCAGCTCATCCTCATCCCGCTCATCCTGACCGCCCTGCAAAAGGCAAACTTCATCGACTGACCCATTCCCGGACGCAAAAAGGGAAGCCCCTGCAAGCCAGATGGCTGCGGGGGCTCCCCTTTGTTCTATCATCAAAGCGTTTTGCTTTTTTATCTGCTCAAAAGTTCGTGTTCCACTTTCCCACAGGAACCAGAACTTTTCATTAGCCAGCGTAGAAATCGATGCCAGCGTTGACGGAGCAAACCTCGCCGATGATCTGAGCGATCTTCTTCAGAACCTTCATAATTTTCATCTCCTTTCCCTCTTGGGATGGCCATATTATGCCATCCATTTATGAAGAAAGGCAGAACAAACTATGAATATTCTATGAATTTATAGTTGCATTTTTTACGTTTTTTCGTTCATTGTTCCCCGTTCACAAAAGGTTTTTCCTCTGCGCGAAACTTCTTGTATACATTGACGAGCACATGGCCGTTCCATTATTCTGGAGCCAAAAAGCCTGCGATCCGTCCCAGACCCATGCAGCAAAAACGGCCTCCCCGCCAGAACAGCAGGGAGGCCGATGTGCGTTTTCGTTTTACTTTTTTCCGCCCAGGAACTCCGGCAGGGGCTTGCCTGCCTTGCGCCACTGGTGATACTCGGCGGTGGCGGCGAACTCGACGTCACCGGCAGAGTTCAGGGCCGTTTCCACGGAGTCCTGCACGACGCCGATGATGAAGCCGACGCCGACGACCTGCATGGCAATGTCGTTCGAGATGCCGAACAGGGAGCAGGCCATGGGGATGAGCAGCAGGGAGCCGCCCGCCACACCGGAGGCACCGCAGGCACCCAGTGCCGACATGACCGACAGCAGGATGGCCGCAGGCAGAGAGACCTGCAGGCCCAGCGTCTTGGCCGCAGCCAGCGTCATGATGGTGATGGTGATGGCCGCGCCGTCCATGTTGATGGTCGCGCCCAGCGGGATGGAGACGGAATACATATCCTTGTCCAGGCCCAGCTTCTCGCACAGGGCCATGTTGACGGGGATGTTCGCGGCCGAGCTGCGGGTGAAGAAGGCCGTCAGGCCGGATTCACGCAGGCAGCGGAAGACCAGCGGATACGGATTGCAGTGCAGATACAGGAAGATGATGAACGGCGAGACCACCAATGCCATGAAGAGCATGGTGCCGACCAGCAGGGCCAGCAGTCTGCCGTACTGGGTGAAGATGGACAGGCCGTTGTTCACCACGTTGGTATACACCAGACCCATGATGCCGAAGGGAGCCAGATTGATGATCCAGCGGACGATCTGGGACACCGCGTCGGCGGTGTTGGCCAGGAAGACCTTGGTGCTCTCCGCACCGTATTTCTTCATTGCCAGACCGAACAGGCAGGCCCAGAACAGGATGCCGATGTAGTTGCCGTTCAGCAGGGCGCTGATGGGGTTCGCCACAAAGTTGGTCAGCAGGGTGCTCAGCACCTCGCCAAGGCCCTGCGGCACCACTTCCGACTCCGCAGCCTCTGCCAGAACGATGGTCTGCGGAAACAGAAAGCTCGTGATGACCGCAATGGCCGCCGCCAGAAAGGTGGTCAGCATATACAGCCAGATGACCGTGCCGAACCGGCGGTCCAATTTGGAGGTGCCCTGTGCCAGTGCACTTGCCACGATGACGAAGACCAGCACCGGGGCAATGCCCTTCAGCGCACCGACGAACAGGTTGCCGAACTCTTCCACCCAGCCTGCACCGGGCACCACCAGCGCCAGCACCACGCCGACGAGCAGGCCCACCAGAATGCGCAGGATGAGGCTGGCGGCATTGTACTTTGCCACAAGAGCCTTCAGCGTTTTCATATTCAAACACTCCTCTTTCCATTTTCTGTACGCCCATTGCGCACAGATTTTCCCGTTCCTCTACACGGAACATGTGTAATTATAGCCTCCCGCTCCCAAAAAGTCAACGATTTCGCCCACTTTTTTCGGTTTTTCATCTACCCATCTCCAAACACGAAGTTTTTTATCGTCCTTGCATGGAATACAATTCGACAGAAAAAGACCTCCTCCCGTCTGTTTTCAGGTGGGAGGAGGTCCGTTTTTTTCACAGTTCAGCCGAGATACTGCACCTTGCCGGGGACGAAGCCCTGGATGCCGAGGCCGGGCGCATCGGAGACGGTGATGTTCTTTTCGTCAAAGACGGCACCGCCGAGGATGTGGTCTTCGCTGCACAGCACCGGGCCGTCGAGGTCGATCCGGGTGATGATCTTTTTGGCGCAGGCCAGCTCCACGGCAGCGTTGACCGAGATCTTTGCTTCCAGCATACAGCCGATCATGCACTCAACGCCGTACACCTCTGCCGCCGCCGCGATCCGCAGCGCGTTGGTGATGCCGCCGCATTTCATCAGCTTGATGTTCACGAGGTCGGCCGCGCCGGTCTGCATGATCTTCAGGGCATCCGCCGGGCTGAACACGCTCTCGTCGGCCAGCACCGGGACGTCTGCGTGGCGGGTGACGTACTGCATCCCCTCCAGGTCTGCCGCCGGGACGGGCTGCTCCACGAACTCGATGTCCAGCCCCTTGTCCTGCATCTGGTTCAGGATGCGGACGGCCTGCTTGGCGTTCCAGGCCTGATTCGCGTCGATGCGGATGCAGACCTCTCTGCCCACCGCCTCGCGGACTGCGGCCAGCCGGGCCACATCCAGTTCCGGGTCGATGCCGACCTTGACCTTCAGGCAGTCGTACCCGCGGGCGATGGCGGTGCGGGCATCCCGCGCCATCTCCTCCGGCGGGTTCACGCTGATGGTGATGTCGGTGACGATGTTCTTCCGGGCACCGCCCAGCATCCGGTAGACCGGGGCGTTGTACTTCTGGCCCAGCAGGTCCCACAGTGCCATATCCACCGCAGCCTTTGCGCTGGTGTTGTGGACGAGGGCTTTCTGCACGGCAGCGGTCAGGTCCTCGAACTCGTCGATGTCATGGCCGAGGATGGCCGGGGCGATGTGGTCCTGAATGGCCCCGATGATGGCCCCGGTCGTGTCGCCGGTGATGACGCCGGTGGGCGGTGCCTCACCGTAGCCCACGGCACCGGTGTCGGTGTGGAGCTCCACGATGACGTCCTCGACGCTGTTGACGGTGCGCAGTGCCGTTTTGAACGGCACCCGCAGCGGGGTGGAAATGCGGCCCAGCCGCACCTGCGTGATCTTCATACGCCCATCCTCCTTATTCCAGCGGCAGGTTGGCCAGTTTGACCACAGCCTGCGCGATGATCTGTGCGTTCTGCACCAGACGGTCCAGGTCGATAAACTCGTCCGGCTGATGTTCCGTCACCGGGTCGCCGTCGAAGAGGGGGCCGAAGGCCACCGTGTTCGGCAGGACTTTGGCATAGGTGCCGCCCCCGATGCACTTGGGGGCAGACCGGTCGCCGGTGGCGTCGCGGTAGACGCCCAGCAGCGCCTGCACGAGCGGGGTCTGCTCCGGGTAATAGAGCTTCTGTTTATGGACGGACCGGTCCAGCGCCCAGCCGGCGGCCTCGAAGGCGGCCTTGACGGCGGGGGCGCAGTCGTCCACCGTTTTGGTGACGGGGTAGCGGTAGTTCAGCTTGACCCAGAGGTGCGTCTCGTCGCCCTCGATGAGGCCCAGATTGCAGCTCATGGGGCCGGAGAGGTCGTCTTCCAGCCGGTGGCCCAGCAGCCGTTCGCCGTAGGGGTCCATGCCCAGCGTTTCTGCCAGGAAGGCCACGGCCTTCCCGGCGTCGCCTTCCAGCGGGAGCTGTTCCAGATAGAGCGCCAGCCGCCCGATGGCATTCTGCCCCTGTTCGGGGTGGCTGCCGTGGGCCGAAACGCCGTCGGCTTCCACCTTCCAGCCGCCGGGGATGGCGGTGCAGGTGATGTGCGCAGCCGCCGGAAGGGAAGCCCCCGCCGGAGCGGTCAACTCGGCGCAGGCGTAGTCCGGCACCACATTGCCGGCCACGCCGCCCCGGACCGAGACCAGCTTCCAAGCCCCGGTCTGGTGCAGCTGCACCGCATAGCTCTCGTTCAGGATGCCCTTTTCGCCGTTGATGAGCGGGTATTCGCCATCGGGCGTAAAACCCAGCACCGGGATCTCGCCGCCGTGGTCGCGGTAATAGAAGACATCCCGGTCGTTGGTCTCCTCGTTCAGGCCGAAGAGCAGACGCACCCGGCGCCGGAGCGGGATGTTCAGGTCCCGGATGGCCTTCAGCGCAAACAGGCTGGCCACCACCGGGCCTTTGTCGTCGATGGCCCCCCGGCCAAAGAGTCGGCCGTCCACGATCTCGGCCCCATAGGGCGGGTGGTGCCAGCCCTCGCCTTCGGGCACGACGTCCAGATGGCCCAGCACAGCCACCATCTCGTCGCCGGAACCGATCTCGCACCAGCCGATGTACCGGTCGAGGTCGGTCGTCTCGAACCCCAGCTCACGGCAGAGGGTCAGCGCCTCCGTAAAGCAGGCGTCCACCTCTGCACCGAAGGGCTTGCCGGGCAGCTCCGGCCCTTCCACGCTCTTCTTTCGCACCAGCCGCTGCAAAGCGGCGGTCATCTCCGGCCGCAAGGCGGCAACGGCTTCGTTCAGCGATTCCTTCATCGTGCCATCCCCTCCCGCGACAGGCGCTGGTAGGCGATGCGGGGCGTTCCATCGGCCACATGGATGATGCCGCAGCGGGTGAAGCCGTTCTTCTCCAGCAGGTGCTGCATGATCTTGTTGTCCGCGTGGGTATCGGCCCGCAGGCTCTCGCAGTGCTCCAGACACCAGTTGATGACATCGGTCGCCACGCCGGGGCGCTTGCCCGCCGAGGCCAGCCGGTGGATGGTGCCATAGGGCAGCGCATCGTTCAGCCACTGGCCGTCTTCGATCTTTGCATAGGTCGGGTCTGGGCCGAGGACGAAGGCGAACACGGCCTCCATCTCACCGTTGTGCAGATACACGAACAGGCGGTTGGTGTCGATGTCCTCTTCGATCAGGTCCTGCGGGGGAAAGCTCGTCCCCCACTGGGTCGGGTTGCCGCTGGCGGCCATTTCCTGCCGGGCGCGGGCATAAATTTGCATGATAGCGTCCAGATCAGAGCGTCTCGCTCCACGAAACATGTTCATTCACCCTCTCTTGCGATGCGCAGAAACCGACGCATCCAGTCTATTGGTCTCATTTTATCACAATCCGGGCCGAAATTCCAGTTTTGTCCAGACACAAAACGGCCCCCTCCGCCAAAAAGCGGAGAGGGCCGCCGGAAAGGAACCCGCACATCACGCATGGGGGCGGCGCTGGCGGGCATTGCGGTACTCGCGGGGGCTCTGGCCGTAGCGCTCGTGGAACAGGCGGTAGAAGTAGCTCGTGTTCTCGTAGCCCACCTGGGTGATGATCTGCTGGATGTTCAGGTCGCTGCGGCGCAGCAGGCGGGCCGCCGTCTCCATCCGGTGCTTCTGAAGCAGTTCCTTGTAGGTCTTGCCGGTCTGTGTGCGGACGCACTCGCTGACATAGGCCAGCGAAACGCCATAGGTGCGCGCTACGTTGGAAAGGCTTGCTTCACGGTAGTTCTGGGTGATCTCCTGTAAGGCCGCCTGGACCAGCGCTTCCCGGCTGACAGTCTCGCCGCGCGCTTCCAGCGGAAATTTCTGCATCTGTTTCATAAGAATCCGGTCCTCCGTTGCGGCGCGGCGGGCGAGGGGACAAAAGGGGGATGCCGGACGCCCGCCGCTGCCAGTTCCATGGGCTTTCTGGGAAGCCCTTCTGACCATAATACGGTCGTACCTGGCAAAAGATTGCAGCAGTTCCCTAAAATTTTGAGCAGACCAAAACTTTCACAATTTCACACCAAAAAAGCCGCCGCCCGGCACAGGCGGCAGCTTTTCCGGAAAAGTGAGGAAAACACAAAATCTTCCGGGAGAAACTCAGAACATATTCTCGTTGTGGTAGCGTCCGGTGCGGACGAACTCCACCCACTCGGCCACGTTGACGGCGTGGTCGCCGATGCGCTCCAGATACTTGATGACCATCAGCAGGTCGAGCGCGGCGTCCACTTTAGCGGGATCGGCGGCGATCTCCTCAGCGAGGGTGTGCTTGATGGCGTTGAAGTCATAGTCCACCTCGTCGTCGGCGGCAATGACCTTCTGGGCGGCAGGCTCATCTTCCCCGGCCAGGGCGGCGAGGGCGTCCAGGATCATCTTGTGGGCTTTCTGGCCCATCCGGATGGCCTGGCTGACCGCCGGGTCGCCGTCCCTGCGGACGGTGACGAGGTGGGGGATGATCTCCGCGATGTCGGCGGCATGGTCGCCCATGCGCTCGATGTCGGTAACGACCTTTATGGCCGTGGAGATGCGGCGCAGGTCGCCCGCTACCGGCTGCTGGCGGAGCAGCAGGGTCATGCAGCGATGCTCGATGTCCCGCTCCATGTTGTTGATCCGACCATCGCCCTTGACGATGGCGGCAGCGGCAGCGGCGTCAGCGGTACAGAGGGCCTCCAGCGCGGCCTCCACCGCGTCGGCGGAGTTCTGGCCCATCTCGACCAGCGCCGCCTTCAGGGCGGTAAGGTCGGCCTCGTATTGTGTGCGAACTGTCATACTGTGACCTCCCTCATCAGCCGAACCGGCCGGAAATGTAATCTTCGGTGCGCTTGTCCTGCGGGGTGCTGAAGATCTGCGCCGTGGGGCCGACCTCCACCAGTTCGCCCAGCAGGAAGAACGCGGTGCGGTCGCTGATGCGGGCCGCCTGCTGCATGTTGTGGGTGACGATAACCACCGTGTAGTCCTTTTTCAGCTCGCTCATCAGCTCTTCGACCTTCATCGTAGAGCCGGGGTCGAGGGCGCTGGTGGGCTCATCCATCAGCAGCACTTCGGGCTTGACAGCCAGCGCACGTGCGATGCACAGGCGCTGCTGCTGGCCGCCGGAAAGGCCCAAAGCGCTCTTCTTCAGGCGGTCCTTGACCTCGTTCCAGAGGGCAGCGCCCTTCAGGGAGCTTTCCACCAGCTCGTCAAGCTCGGCTTTGTTGTGCACCCCGTGGAGCTTGGGGCCATAGGTGATGTTATCGTAGATGCTCATGGGGAAGGGGTTGGCCTTCTGGAACACCATGCCCACCCGGCGGCGCAGTTCGGTGAGCTGCATCTCGCGGGCGAAGATATCCTGCCCCCGCAGCCGGACATCGCCCTCGATGCGGACGCCGGGGACCAGGTCGTTCATCCGGTTCAGTGTTTTCAGAAAGGTGGACTTGCCGCAGCCGGACGGGCCGATGAGCGCAGTGATCTCGCGCTCGCCCACATCCAGCGAAATATCCTTCAGTGCCTTGAAATCACCGTACCAGAGGTTGAGGTCCTTAGCGGTGATGATGGGAGCAGTCTCTGTCATAGACAAAATCCTCGTATTTGATCGGAAACGACCCTCTCCGTCTCACTGCGCTCGCCAGCTCTCCCAAAGGGAGAGCTTTTGTGCTGCATTGACCGGCACTTCTGAACCTCGCCCTTCGGGAGAGGTGTCAGTGCGGAAGCACTGACGGAGAGGGTTCTTTTTCCCTTTTATTGTTTCTGTTTCAACTTGGTCTTGGCCAGGCGGGCAGCCAGGTTGATGACCAGCACCAATACCAGCAGCACCGCGCCGATGGCCCACGCGGAATCGAAGTCGCCGTCCTCAAAGGCCCGCAGATAGAGCAGGACCGAGAGGGTCGCACCGTTGGAGGTGTAGGCCTTTGCAACGCCCTTGGCGATGACCTCGGCAGCACCGGCGGTGAAGAGCAGCGCGGCGCTTTCGCCCACGATGCGGCCTACGGCCAGGATGCAGCCGGTCACGATGCCGTCGATGCTGCAGGGCAGCACGATGGTGCGGATGATGTGCCACTTGCCCGCGCCCAGACCCATGGCCCCCTCGCGGTAGCCCTGGGGCACCGTCTTCAGGGATTCCTGGGTGGTGCGGATGATGGTGGGCAGGTTCATGATGACCAGCGTCAGGCAGCCGGAGAGCAGGCAGGTCTGGAAGCCCAGCGCCTGGGCGAAGACCAGCATCCCCACCAGACCATAGATGATGCTGGGGATGCCCGCCAGCGTCTCGTTGGTGAACTCGATGACCTCGATGATGCGGCGGTTGGTGGCGTACTCGGTCAGGTAGACCGCAGCCCCCACGCCCAGCGGCAGCACGATGAGCAACGTCAGCACGATAACATACAGCGTGTTGAGGATGGCCGGCAGGATGCCGTCCGTTCCCTTGAGGACGCTGGCCGTGGTGGTCAGGAACTTCCAGCTGATGTGGGGCAGGCCCCGCACCAGCACCATCCCGATGATGCCCGCCACCAGCGCCATGACCAGAATGGCCGCGGCCCAGACAGCGGCGGTGAAGAAGCGGTTCCAGGCCCTGCGGGCCGGGGAGAACTCAGCGTTCATCGCGGTCTCCTCCCTTCAGCACAACATTCAGCACCACATTGATGAGCATGATGAAGACGAACAGCACCAGCGCGATGCTGAACAGTGCCTGCTTCTGCAGGCCGCTGGCGTAGCTCATCTCCTTGGCAATGGCGGTGGTCAGGAAGGTGACGCTCCGGAACAGACTGTCCGGCATATTGGGGCTGTTGCCCGCCACCATCATCACCGCCATGGCCTCGCCGATGGCGCGGCCGATGCCCAGCACGATGCCGGCGGCGATGCCGCTCTTCGCGGCGGGGACACTGATCTTGAACCAGGTCTCGGTGTCGGTGGCACCCAGCGCCAGACTGCCCTGCTCATACTCCGGCGGGACGGCGTTCAGCGCTGTGACCGACACGGACACGATGCTGGGCAGGATCATGATGGCCAGCACTACGATGGCGCTCAGCAGGCAGGCACCGGATGCCTTGCCAAAGGCCCTGGCCACTGCGGGAACGAGCACCTGCATCCCCAGCAGGCCGAACACGACGCTGGGGATGCCGCTCAGCAGCTCGATGGCCGTGACGACCACCGTGCGCACACGGGGCCCGGCGGCCTTCGAGAGGAACACCGCCGTCAGCAGGCCCACCGGCACACCGATGAGGGTCGCACCCAGTGTGCCGTACACGCTGGACAGGATGAAGGGCAGGATGCCGTACTTCGGGTCTGCGGCCGTAGAGGCCCACTCGGTGCCGAACAGGAAGCGGAACAGGCCGATCTTCCGGATGGCAGGCACGCCCGAAGCGATCATGTACACCGAGATGAGCACCACACAGCCCACTGCCAGGATGCCGCAGAGGAAGAAAAGGAAATTCATCACAGCTTCCAGCCACTCGGCGGGGGTGCGGGGCAGCTCGATCTTTTTCCGAAGCGAAGCGTTTTGTTTCATACTCGATTACTCATTCACAGGCACTGCACCGGCGGTACGGATGAGGTCCGCAGCATCGGCGCTGGTGGCGAAGTCGAAGAAGGCCTGCGCCTGCTCGGACAGGGTGACGGACTTGTTGGTGACGAAGACGAAGGGACGCTGGACCTCATAGCTGCCGTCCTTGACGGTCTCCTCGCTGCAGACCACACCGCCGACCGTGACCATCTTCACAGTCTCGCCGACGGCAGACAGGGAAGCGTAGCCGATGGCCAGCGGGTTGGCCTCGACGGCGCTGATGACAGCGCCGGTCGCGGTCAGCTCCTGTGCATACTTGCAGGAGTCCTTGACATCCACGATGCTCTCGAAGCCGTCGCGGGTGCCGGAGCCAGCCTCACGGCCGATCAGAACGATCTCGCCGTCGTCGCCGCCGACCTCAGACCAGTTGGTGATCTCGCCGGTGAACATCTGCTTGAGCTGATCGACGGTCAGATCCTCGACCTTGCTGGCCTTGTTCACGATGATGGCGATGCCGTCCAGTGCGATGACGGTGCCGTCCACATCGTTCTTCTCGTCGTCCTTCAGGGCGCGGGAGGACAGGCCGATGTCCAGAGTCTTATCGGTCGCACCGGTGATGCCGGCGCCGGAACCGGTGGGGTCATAGCTGACGGTGACGCCCGGCTCCACCTCAGCGAAACCTTCGGTCAGGGCGGCGATGACGTTCTTCATGGAAGTGGAACCGCCGGTGGCCACATTGCCGGACAGGCTGCCGGAAGCAGTGGAAGCGGCCGAAGAGGCCGTGGATGCGGCGGCGGAAGAAGCCGCAGTGGAAGAAGCGGAACCGCCGCAGGCGGTCAGGGCAGCAGCAGCGGCTGCGGCACCACAAACAGCAAGGAACGAACGGCGCGTGATCTTTTTCATAATGTTTTCCTCCATAACCATATCCGGGTCGTATTTTCCCGGTCTTTTTTTCCTTTTTGTGTTTTCCCTTGGAACGCCTTTATTGTACCGCTGTCCTTCTGCTGCTGCGACCACGCGCGGGAAAAATCGAAGTAAATTGTTTGCACAGGCTTTTCCTGCTTTGTAAAATTCCGGCTCTTCCGGTGTGAAAATCATTGCGCCGGATTTTACAGTTCCGCGCCAACTGTCGAAAATACCCCGCTCTGCTTGTGCAGACTACACAATCAAAAAAGCCGGAGCTGTGCGGCTCGCACAGCTCCGGCTTGGAGGGTTTTAGTCTGGCGCTCAGATGCCCAGCATCAGGGAAGCTTCCTTGGCTGCGATCTTGCAGCACAGGTAGGTCTTGGCGTCCTGCGGGTTCGGGTAGAACAGCACCTGCACGTAATCGAACTTCGACACGCCGCTGCCCTTGCCGCACAGATGGCCCTTTGCGTACTAGCCGCGGTTCAGGGTGCGGGTATCCAGCGCGTTCAGTTCAGCGTTCTTGTCCAGAATGGCCATGGTGTCGGAATTGATGTCCAGTTCCTTCGAGCCATTCACCCGCAGCTTGAAGCTGCCGCCGGTGGGGTTCAGCGGGATCCCGGCCGCGCTGCCGTTTTTGATGAGCACTTCCGGCACCAGATAGAAGGTGCCGTCCGAATAGCTTGCGTAAGCCAGAGACCGCACGGTCATCTTGATGCCCTTCAGCTCAGCGGGATCGTTCAGGCCGTTGGCGTTGCCCACCATCTCGCCGCCTTCGCAGCCGCCCAGCAGGCCCACAGCGGCCACAGCCAGCGTTACTGCGCCCACACTCTTCAAAAATCCACGACGAGTCAGTTCCATCTTCGGTTCCTCCTTTTAGGGTTTGGTTCAGATTTTTTCGACTGTCTGGGTCAGATCGCCAAAGTTCATTGTATAAACTGCCGTCTGCCCCGACAGGGTAATGGACAGCTTCAGGCTCAGCTCTCCGCTGCTCAGCTTCTGGAAGACCTCCTCGTCGGTCGTGGAGAAGCTGGGCGTAACGCTTGCCGGGACTTTCTGCACCAGCGTGAGCGGTTGAAGCGCTGAATCGAACTTCAATTCCGTACCGTCCGAAGCGGCTGCCTTAAACACGCTCGCCGTCAGTTTCAATTCCATCACACTGCCGGTCTGGTTCGTGATGTACACCACCGGAAGCAGGATGCCCGTGGTCTTGTTATTCCTCGTATCACTGCGGCGTGTCGATTTTCTGACATCCACATCCACTTTATAATCGCCCAGCACGACCGCCGTGGTGGGGCTGTCCTCCCCAGCACATCCGGTCAGACCCATTGCCGAGACGGCCAGCGCCGCAGCGGCGGCACCCTTCAAAAATCCGCGGCGGGAAAATGTTTGTTCCATGTCTTGTTTCCTCCTTGCCCGGTCTTATCCATTTTCAGTCGTTTGTTAAGTTAAGCATACCATATTGTTCCAGCCTGTCAAGCGTCTTTTTTTCAGTAAAAAGCCGCCCACCCCTGCAAGGTGCAGGAGTGGACGGCAAAAACTGTGCTTGTCGTTCTTTGTGCAGATCTTACTTACGGGAAGAAGTCACGTTTCCGTCTGCATTCCGGTTCATCACAAAGGTGGAAGTCTTGCCTTTCAGGTTGAAGGTGAACTCCAAGCTGCTCCAGTTTTTGTTGACATGTGCTTCGCCCTCGGCATAGACGGGCTGGAAACAGATATAACCTGCCTCTGCCTTATTCAGATCCTTGCCCGGCCCATAGGTCTTGGTGCCATTTTCATCGAACAGCGGGGTATAATCGCCAAAACCGCTCACATTTGCTGCTGCTTTCAGGTCCAGAACCACCTTTGCGTTGTGGCCGTCGATCTTTGCACTGGTGATGTCGCTTGCCTTGAAGGTGACCGTATCATTGGTCAGATTCTTGACTTGGAATTCGACAGCCAGCAGCGCAAGCTCTTCCCCATACGACCACGGCTGGTACTGATTGCTCAAGGCATACATGAATTTACCTACACTGTCTGCCGCATGGCCCTTCTGGTCACCGTACTGCTGGAAGAACGAGCCGACCGCATTATCGACCGCATCGCAGCCGCTCAGTGCACCCGCTGCACCCACAGCCAGCGCCAGCGCGCCGGTGATCTTCAAGAACGAACGCCGAGTCATCATTTTCATTGATTTTTCCTCCTATCAAAGCCCCAGAACAGGGCGTCTAAACCTCATGACCTAATCCAAGCTTACCATACTTTACCACATTGTCAAGCCATTTTTTCAGAAAAAGCCGCCCGCCCCCGCACGATGCAGAGGCAGGCGGCACAGTTTGAATGCAAACTTTGGTCAGAACCGGGCTTCGGCCCCATCCGGGCGGTAGAATGTGACGTGTTTTTTCCACTGCGGATCGCCCATCGTGCGGCGGTAGCAGTCAGCCAACCCCTGCACGGTGGTCTCCGCATCCGGGGTGGTCCGGCCGCAGGGCAGCACCAGCACCCGGAACCAGGCATCGAAGAGATGCTCCGTCCAGCCCACATCCACAGCCCCGCACCGGGCGTAGAAGCCCAGACGGCGGACGGCCATGGCCTCGTCCTCAGCCTTTTCGGGGCACTCGGCCTCAATGAGGATGGCCTGACAGCCGTTTTCGTGGCCGGGCAGCTCTGCCAGCAATGCCGCGCCCAGACCGGAGGCCCGGTACCGGGGCAGGACGGCAAAGTAGTCCAGCTGGCTCATGGCACAGCCCACAGGGCACACCATCAGCAGATAGGCGGCCAGTGCATCGCCGTCGTAGATGCCCCAGGTGTGGGCGGTTCCGGCGGCTTCGCTGTTCAGGATCATGCTCAGGGGCTTGAGCTCGCTCTGTGGAAAATCGCGGCGCATCTCGTCGAGGTACACCTTCGTCAGCTCTTCGGCGGTCAGCAGCCGCCAGGTCAGGGGCACGGGATTCATACGATGCGGGTTCCTTTCTGTACGACAGCCTGAATGTTGAGCGCTTCGTCGGCCAGAATGACGTTGCCGTACCGTCCGGCGCTCAGGCTGCCGTAGTCGTTGTCGATGCCGATGCTCCGGGCGGGGTTTTCGCTGGCAGCGCGGACGGCGCTCTCCAGCGGGACGCCCATCTCCAGCACAGCCCGCTTCATGCAGTCGTACAGGCAGGTCGCGCTTCCGGCGATGGTGCCGGGCTGTTCGGTCAGCGTGGCGCGCGGGCCCTTGACCGTGACCGCCTGTCCGCCCAGGCTGTACTGCCCATCGGGCAGGCCGCAGGCCATCATGCTGTCGGCGATGAGGATGACGTGGTCGTCGCCGAAGGTGCGGAAGGTGAAGCGGACCATGGCCGGGTGGATGTGGACATTGTCGGTGATGAGCTCGACTTCTGCGCCGCGCTCCAGCGCCGCAATGATGGGGCCGGGCTCGCGGTGGGTGATGCCGGGCATGGCATTGTAGAGGTGGGTCATGTGGGTGGCACCGGCGTCAAAAGCCGCGCAGGCGGTATCGTAGCTGGTGCAGGTGTGGGCGATGGAGATGCGGACCTCCCCGCGGCACTCCCGGATGAACTCCAGCGCACCCGGCTCTTCGGGGGCCACATCCACCAGCTTGATGAGGCCGTTCGCGCGCTTCTGCAAACGGCGGAACATCCCCACATCGGCAGGATGGAGGTATTCCGGGTTCTGTGCGCCGACCTTCTTCGGGCTGATGAAGGGGCCTTCCATGTTGATGCCGACAAGGTCTGCGCCCTTGCCGTTCCGGTGGGCTGCAGCCGCATCCATGACGCCGTTCAGGATCTCTTCTGAGAAGGTCATGGTCGCGGGGCAGATGGCCAGCACACCCTTGCTGGCCTCAAAGTCGGCCAGCGTCTGGATGGCCTCTTCCGTTCCGTCGCAGAAGTCCTTGCCCATGGCACCGTGGAAATGGATGTCCACAAGGCCGGGCAGAGCATAAGCACCCTTGGCATCCAGAACTTCTTCGCCCGCTTCCGGCTGTGCAAAGGGCACGATGCGCCCCTCCCGGATGAACAGGTCCCCCTCCTCGAACGTGTGGCGGGGGGTATAGATCTTTGCATGTTTGATGATCATAATTGAAGCCTCTATAATCGAGCTGTTTGCTGCTGTTTTTCTTTACGCTCCCGCAATGCCTTGCTGCTGGCTCCCCCTTTGGGGGAGCTGGCAAAGCCGCAAGGCTTTGCCTGAGAGGGTCACAGCAGGCTCAGTGCCTCTTCGTCAGCCACCAGGATGCAGTCGGGGTGCATCTGCAGGATGGAACCCGGACACTCCGGGGTGACGGGGCCGGACACAACGGCCTTGACGGCCTTGGCCTTGGCCAGACCGTTGGCCACCACCAGCACCTTGCGGGCCTGCATGATGGTCTTGATGCCCATGGTGTAGGCCTGCTTGGGCACGAGGTCCTCGTTGCCGTCAAAGAAGCGCTTGTTGGCCTCGATGGTGGCAGCGGTCAGGTCCACGCAGTGGGTCTCCAGCTCAAAGGCTTCGCCCGGCTCGTTGAAGCCGATGTGGCCGTTGGGGCCAAGGCCCAGCAGCTGCAGGTCGATGCCGCCCACGCTGTGGATGATCTCGTTGTACTTTGCGCAGGCGTCTGCTGCATCGGGGTTGGTGCCGTCGGGCAGGTGGATGGCCTCCGGGCGGATGTTCACATGGTCAAACAGGTTCTTGTGCATGAAGCTCCAGTAGCTCTCCGGATGCTCCTTGGGCAGGCCGCGGTACTCGTCCAGGTTGACGGTGGTGACTTCCGAGAAGTCCACATCGCCCTTGTTGTACCACTCCACCAGCTGGGCATACGCGCCCACAGGGGTGCCGCCGGTGGCCAGGCCCAACACACAGTTCGGCTTCATGATGACCTGCGCGGAGATGATGTTTGCCGCCTTGCGGGACATATCCTTGTAGTCTTTTGCACGAATGATCTTCATTGGTAGAACCTCCTGATGCATTTTTGCTATCCTATCGTTTATTATATCACACTTTTTGCCAGTTTCCCTCATTTTATGTTGCAATTTTGTGTCATATTTTTATAATTTTCGGTTATTTATCAGAAAAGCAGGAGGTTTGTAAGGATGCCGAGGACGAAAATGTGGGCCGGATAGAACCAGTAGAACGCCCACTGCTCGAGTTTGGAGCTGCCGCCCCGCTCGCCGCTGTAGAACCAGACCAGCCCGAACGCCAGCGGTGCCACCGGCTCGAAGAGGGAGAAAACTGCGCCCGCGATGCACTGCGCTCTTTTGTCCTTCCGGGTCATGTAGAGGGCGAGGATGAGAGCCAGCCCCAGCACGTCGTAGTCACAATGGAGCAGCGCCGCCGCGAGGAAGCAGGCTGCCGCCCCGAGGATGCCTTTCAGCGCCGGCATCCCCTCCGGCGTCTGGTATGTATCCAGAGCCTTCATGGCCAGCAGCCCCAGCAAGAGGGTGAAATAGACATTCTGATGCCCCCAGTAGACGCCCGAGAAGAAGGCCCAGTCGAAGGGCCACTCGCTGATGAAGGCAAAGCCCAGCATCCGCAGGGCGTATTTTTTGAAATCGTGGGTGTGGAGGAAGCCCTCCACCAGCAGAAAGCAGTAGATGGGAAACGCCAGCCGCCCCGCCAGCCGCAAAAGCTGGTCCAGCCCCACCAGCCGGGGGTCGATGGCGCTGCAGCGGAACAGGCCGTTCTCGAGCAGGGACGCGCCGATGTGGTCCAGCAGCATCGACAGGCAGGCAATGCGTTTCAGGGCCGTGCCGCTGAGGGAAAAGCCCGGGCGGGAAAGTGTGTTGTTTTGCATTTTGTCAGACCTCACATTTGAACTGTCCCCATTATATCGGTTTTGGGGAATCGTTTTCAACCATTTTCCCTTCCTGCGTGAAAAAAGACCTCCCCGCACCATTCGATACAGAGAGGTCTTTTGTTGTTATCTTCTCACCACAGCCGGATGACCTTGATGACGCCCTCAGCCTTGTCACGGGCGATCTCCAGATGTTTCTGCAGGGCATCGGCGGCGGTGTTCCAGTCGCCCTTCAGGGCAGGCTCGAGAATTTCCAGATGCTCTTCGCAGGTCTGCTCCCGGTTGATCATGCTCACCTTGCCGGTCATGATGCGGAAACGGGTGTTCAGGCCGGTGATGCGGTCGTAGGCCGAGCGGAGATACTTGTTGGGCAGAGTGCTCATCAGCAGCTCGTGGAAGTCGTCGTCTGCCTTGCAGAAGTCGTCGATGACGTCCGGCTCGTGCATCATCCGCACAAAGTGTTCCAGCTCCTCCCGGGGGATGTCCGCGCCGTAGGTGCGCAGCGCATACGGCTCCACCAGCAGGCGCATCTCGAACATGCTGTGTACGTCCTCCTCGGTGATGCCCGACACCATCAGGCCCTTCTTGGGCAGGATGGTGATGAGTCCTTCCTGTTCCAGACGGCCCAGCGCATCCCGCATGGGGGTACGGCTGATGTTGCCCATCTCGGCGCAGAGCTTCTGCTCGTTCAGAAACTCGTTGGGGCGGTACTCACAGTTCAGGATCTTGGTTTTCAGGTACTGATACGCCTGTAATTTCAGGCTCAGCTTTGCCTGTGCTTCCGTCTCTTTCATCTTCTTCTTCCTCTTCTCCAGTCTCTCTCCGGTCGGATGTTTCGTCTTCTGCTTGTATCCCTGAAACAATCCAACTATCATCTCGATTTTATTATCACACAACAGGATATTTTTTACAAGAGTTTCTGCTGAAGTTTGGCTTGATTTCCGTTTTGACCAAATATCTTAACTCATTTTTGCACATATTCCACAACCGTTTTTGTGCTTATTGCCAGCGTTTGGCTGTTGTTTTGCATCGAAGAATAAAATGTGGTACACTACAGACAGAAAGAAGGTATCAGCATCATGGCACGAAGCGACGGCTACAACACCAAGACCCGCCAGCTCATCCTGGATTATCTCATCCGCAACCGCCAGCACGCGGTCAGCGCGTCCAATATCCTCGAGCACCTCGAAGCCGAGGGCGCCAGCCCCAACCCCACCACCGTCTACCGCTATCTGGACAAGCTGGCCGGAGAGCAGCGGGTGATGAAATACGTCGCCGACAAGGGCGAAAAGGCCGTGTTCCAGTATGTGGACGAGGGCCGTCACTGCCGGGAGCACCTGCACCTCAAGTGCGTGCGGTGCGGGCGGATCTATCATCTGGACTGCCACTTCATGGACGAGGTGCGCGCCCACCTGATGGCAGAGCACGGCTTCACGCTGCAGTGCGAGGGCAGCGTTTTGTACGGTTTGTGCCGCAGCTGCGCTGCAAATGAGGCCGAAGACGGGCAGGCTGCACAAACCTGTAAAAATTGCTGCGCAGATGTTGACACGGACAAAAAGCAGTGATACAATTTCTGCATAAAAAGCGATGAACGGGAAAAGTAAGGCCCTGAGCGCCCTCTTCCAGAGAGTGCGGGCAGGTGTGAGCCGCGCAGATGGCCGGGCCTGAACGAACCCCCGTGAGCTTCCCCCTGAACCCCCGGATGCTGTGGCATTGCGGGCAGTAGGGGCAGACGTGCGCCGCTCGTTATCGCGGCAGTGCTTTCAACGGGGAGAGCGCACAAAGTGACTGGCACGCTGTGCCGGTAATTTAGGTGGCACCACGGATACGGCAGCATTCGTCCTAACAAAAAGGACGTTTGCTGCCGTATTTTTTTATTTGCCGCTCCCCCAAAAGCGAGGAAGGGAAAGCCTCACGGATACACCGGAGCGGTCCAACACAAGAGGGGTAAGAAATATGTGCTGTGTGATAGGCTATACCGGGCATGATATGAGTGCCGACAAGTTCAAAGAATACCTGATGCGCACCGTCTCGCGCGGGCCGGACGACCAGCGTGTGGTGGAAGGGCCTTTCGGCCTGATGGGCTTCGGACGCCTCGCCATCATGGGCCTGACGCCGGAGGGGATGCAGCCCTTCTACCGCGGGGCCGACTGCGTGGTCTGCAACGGCGAACTCTATGGCTTCCGCTTCGAGAAAGAGATTTTGAAGCGCCGGGGCTACAAGTTCACCTCCGACTGCGACTGCGAGATTTTGCTGCCGCTCTACTATGAGTACGGCCTCGATATGTTCCGCCACATGGACGCCGAATTCGCGCTCATCCTGTACGATTCCCGCAAAGACCGCCTCATCGCAGCCCGCGACCCCATCGGCATCCGTCCGCTGTTCTACGGCTACTCCAAGTCCAGCCACAAGATCGCATTTGCCTCTGAGATGCAGAACCTCATTGGCTGGTGCGATGACATCCGCCCCTTCCCCATCGGCAGCTACTACTGCGACGGACGCTTTGTCCGCTACGAGGACATCGCCGACGTTCCCGCCCCCATGCAGGACGACATGGACACCATCCTGACCAACATCCGCGAAAAGCTCATTGCAGGCGTGGAGAAGCGTCTGGACGCTGACGCACCCGTGGGCTTCCTGCTGTCGGGCGGCCTCGACTCCTCGCTGGTCTGCTCCATTGCCGCCAAGAAGCTGGGCAAGCCCATCCGCACCTTTGCCATCGGCATGGATACCGACGCCATCGACCTGAAATATGCCCGCCAGACCGCCGAGTATCTGGGCAGCGAGCATCACGAGATCATCATCAACCGGGATATGGTCATCAGCAGCCTCGAAGAGGTCATCCGTCTGCTGGGTACCTGGGACATCACCACCATCCGCGCCAGCATGGGGATGTACCTGCTGTGCAAGGCCATCCACGAGCAGACCGATGTGCGCGTGCTGCTGACCGGTGAGATCTCCGACGAGCTGTTTGGCTACAAGTACACCGACTACGCCCCCACCGCAGATGCATTCCAGCAGGAAAGCCAGAAGCGCATCCGCGAGCTGTATATGTACGACGTCCTGCGCGCCGACCGCTGCATCTCCACCAACAGCATCGAGGCCCGCGTGCCGTTCGGCGATCTGGACTTTGTGCGGTACGTCATGGCCATCGACCCCGAAAAGAAGCTGAACAGCTACGGCAAGGGCAAATACCTGCTGCGCAAGGCGTTCGAGGGCGACTGGCTGCCGCCGGAGATCCTGTGGCGCGAAAAGGCCGCTTTCTCCGACGCTGTAGGCCACAGCATGGTGGATGACATCAAGGAGTACGCCGAGAGCCTTTACACCGACGAGGAATTCCAGCTCCGCCGGGCAAACTACTCCGCCCACTGTATGCCGTTTACCAAGGAGAGCCTGTTCTACCGCGAAATTTTCGAGAAATACTACCACGACCAGAGCCGCACCATCGTGGACTTCTGGATGCCCAACAAGGCATGGCCGGGCTGCAACGTCAACGACCCCTCCGCCCGTGTGCTGGCAAACTACGGCGCTTCGGGCGTGTAAGCCTCTGAGACCCGCAGGTTATCTTGCGGAGTTCCACTTTTTGCTCGATATTACGTTCAGAATCGAACATCGCACGCTTTGCGGAGTTCGACTTTCGTGCGAAGTTGGAACATCGCAAATTAACCGAACATCGCAAACCTTGCGGAGTTCCAATTTAAGACGATATTACATCAAATATTTGGAACATCGCAAGATGTTTTACCACAGTAGCGCAGCTGTAGGAGCATAACAAAGCAGGCACGCATTTCCGGCTTTTCCGGGTGCGTGCCTGCTTTTATTTTGATATTGTTTTTCAGCTGCCGGAGACTGCCAGCGCCAGCGCACCCACGAGGACGGCGAAACCGCCAAGGACGCCGAGGGCGATCTTTGCCTCATCGGCCTCGATCTGTTCCTGAATCGCCACCTGCGTGCCGCAGTAGACATTGCAGCAGGCGCTGTGGCCGTCCGGGGTGGTGGCGGTGATCAGAGCCTCCCCGTCCCCCACCGCCGTTACCAGACCAAAGGGGTCTACGGTGGCGGCGGCAGGGTTGCTGGTAGTCCAGGTGATGGGTACTGCGTCACCGTTCTCCACGGCTACGGAAGCTCTCAGGGCCGCCGTGCCGCCAATGTTCTCCAGATACAGCCGCTCCTGATTCAGGGTCACCCGGCCCACGTTGGACACCACCGTTACGTCACACCGCAGGGTGGTGGTGTAGGTGTTGGCCACGATGGTGGTCTTGCCGGGCTTCTGGGCCGTTACGAGGCCGTTGCGGTCTACCGTCGCCACAGTGGGATTGGTGCTGTACCACTGGTACACCCAGTCGTCGGGGGCGGCGCTGGACAGATAGAGCTGATAGACCGGGTTCCGGTCATTGTACTCGATCTCCATATCCAGCCAGCTCTGGTTCAGGCGGCTCTCTGCCGCCGCGGTATTTTCTTCGTCCAGTATCGCCGTGGGTGCCGCCGCAGCCGCACTCAGAGGGCCGGCCGCAGCGCCGAAGAGCAGTGTCACTGCCAGAGCGGCAGCAAGATGGGCTAAATGCTTTTTCATCTGATGTTCCTCACAGTCTTGCGGGGCGCTGGTCGGCGCGGCCCGCAGTCCACCAAAAATCTCTTGCGTTCCGGGACAGAGCGCCGCAGCTCGTTCCCGTTCTTACTTTTTATTATATCATCCCGCCGCTGCGTGAGCAAATAAAAGCTCTTGCGCAGTTTTTGTGCAGATGTTACAATAAGGGCAGCAAGTATTTCGGCCAATAACAGGAGGAACTCATCATGGTAAAGCACATCATTCTCTGGCAGCTCAAAGACGAATATTCCGACGCCGAAAAGGCAGACATCAAGGCCGGCATCAAAGCGGGCCTCGAGGGTCTGGCCGGTCAGATTCCGGGCCTCGTGGAAATCCACGTCAACATCAACGGCCTGCCCTCTTCCAACGCCGATTTGATGCTGGACACCACCTTTGAGTCTGCCGAGGCACTCAAGGGCTACTCCAAGCACCCGGCTCATGTGGCCGTCGCCGACAGCAAGGTGCGGCCCTACTATAAGAGCCGCGTCTGCCTGGATTACGAGGTTTAATATTTTATCATTATAACAAAAAGGGACGTTCTACAATGCAGAGCGTCTCTTTTTGCTTATTGAAGCAACGGAATAATCTTTTCCCGAAGAGTTTTAATATCTTCCTCTGTGCAGACCTCATCCAGATTTTTCAAAAAAATCAAATTGTCTGTCAGTGCATCATAGAAATAAAAATCGGTCGTATCAATTACCAATACACTATTTTGCCACAACTTCTCTTTCTCAGCTGATCTTTCTTTGTCCAGCGCAGTTTTTTCCACTTGACAATATTTTTTCAGCTGGTTATGAAGGTGCGGTTCCGTATGTATATTTAGCTTTACTTCTACAAAGCACCATCTTCCTCCAATTTTCATTGCGTTATCCGCAATACCCGTTCTTTGTCCCTGTCGGTAACATTCGCATTCAGCATAGAATTTCTTTTGCTCGCCAAGCACCTTCAAAAAATAGTCCACATAAAAGCGGCGGAATTGAATTTCCAGCGTAAACAGCCTTCTATAATGCTGTGTGACCTCCAGCCAATTTTTAGCATTGATTTTTTCAAGGGTAGCGGAATCGCTCTGCTTTCCTTCAAATATTGAGGGGTGTTGTTTTTAGATGCAATAATTCTCTTCAATCGGTCAAAGTCACTGCCCACCACCGGAGTAATAGCACCTCGAGTTGAAATAGGAAGAAAATCTGAAAATTCTGAAATATCGATTGGTTGTTGTAAAACATAGATTCTGTCAATCGGAGCGTAAACTCTACTACTCCAATGGTACATATCATCGTATTCCTGATTATCATAGTATGGTCTTCCCGAAATTCTGCCTATCGCAAAAATCTTTCCACCATATTTTTTATAAAGTTCTCTTGCGCGCTGCAAAGCTTGCCAACGAATGTCATCGTCCAAACTTACCTGTTCATAGTTTCCCAGCGCATCTCCAAACATTTCAAACCAATCGGATTCTTTCATCCATTCCTTTTCTTTTTTCATTTCTGTTTCCAACTTTGTAATTCGTTGAATCGCTGTCTTCGCATGAAAAAAGAAAACAATATCTCCCTCGACTGCCCATTTGGGTGCTGTCCATTCTGTCTCATCAACCGTCAAAATTTGTTCCACATTAAATTCATCTATAAAGTCTTCTAATTCTACTAATGTCGTCGGAAAACTAATATTATCAATAAACGCCTGTACATTCATTTTTCGTCCTCCTGCACTCTTCCTTGTTATTTTATCGTCTACATGGATATTTTTCAAGTACAGGTTGACAAACCCACCGATTTTGCGTATATTAGATGTAATAATGTAAATTGGCTGTGAAGAGAAGAGTACGCCTCGTCTGCGCCTGACAGAAAGCCCGAAGGATGGAACCGGGCAGGCCGCGCGGAGCGGAACATGGTCTCTGAGCTGCGCGGGCGAAGCGTTTAGCCTGCGACGGGTGCGCCCGTTACTGCGCTCGCCGGAAGTTCCGGCGCAAGGCCGCGTCTGCAAGGGTGCGGCGAAACAAGGTGGTACCACGGAAGTTACACGCTCTCGTCCTTGTCCGGCACAGCCGGCAGGGCGGGGGCGTTTTTCGCTGTTAGCGCCAAAAGAAAGGAAGAATCGTTTTCATGAGCGAGCACAAGACATTCTACATCACCACACCTATTTATTATCCCAGCGACAAGCTGCACATCGGCCACAGCTACACCACCGTGGCCTGCGACGCACTGGCACGCTTCAAGCGGATGCAGGGCTACGACGTCATGTTCCTGACTGGCACCGACGAGCACGGCCAGAAGATCCAGGACAAGGCCGCCGACGCAGGCGTGACCCCCAAGGAGTACGTGGATAAGATCGTCGCCACCGTCAAAGATCTGTGGAAGCTGATGGACATCAGCTACGACCGCTTCATCCGCACCACCGACGACTACCACATGGAGTCCTGCCAGAAGATCTTCACCAAGCTGTACGAGCAGGGCGATATCTACAAGGGCGCGTACAAGGCACTGCGGCTGGGCGTGCTCGGCATGGACTTTCTGGTCGCCGTGTCGACGACCGTGATCTATCTGCACAGCGCCTGCATCGCACTGACCGTGCACCACGACGTGAAGCTGTACTTCCTCTCCGAGGGCGTGCTGCTGTCGCTGATCCTGTTCGGCAAGTATATGGAGTGCACCTCGCGCTACGAGGCCTCGGAAGCGATCCGGAAGCTGATCCACCTCCAGCCGGAGACGGCGAACGTGCTGCGCGGCGGCACGGTGCAGACCGTTGAGGTCCGCACGCTGACGCCCGACGATATTGTGCAGGTCCGCAGCGGTGAGCGCGTGCCGATCGACGGCGCCGTGCTGAGCGGGTCGTGCACGGTCGACGAATCCATGCTCACGGGAGAGAGCGAGCTGATCCCGAAATGTGCGGGCGCGCGTATGTACTGCGGCACGCTCTGCCGGGAGGGCGATGTGACGCTCTCATGCGCAGCCGTCTCCGGGCAAACCGTGCTCGCGCAGATCATCGCCATCGTCAGCGCCGCACAATCGGAAAAAGCCCCCGTCGCGCGGCTGGCCGACAAGATCGCGACCGTGTTCGTGCCCGTGGTCATTCTGGTCGCGGCCGGCATCTTCTGCCTGCGCTACTTCGTGCTCGACGCCGGAGATCTGCGCTCGGCGCTCAACTGCGTCTGCTCCACGCTCGTGATCGCCTGTCCCTGCGCGCTGGGGCTGGCCACGCCGACCTCGATCATGACCGGCTCCGGCCGCGCGGCGGAGCTCGGCGTACTGTTTCGCGGCGGCGAGCAGCTGGAGACCGCCTATAAGACCGACACCGTCGTGTTCGACAAGACCGGCACACTGACGCTCGGCCTCACCGACGGCGCCGAGCAGCTGCGCCCGGGCGCGGCCGAGGCCGTCCGCGCGCTCAAGGACCGCGGCATGGAGCTGTGGATGATCAGCGGCGACAAGCGGGAGAAGGCCGAGCGGATCGCCGGGATGCTGGGCATCGAAAACGTGCTCTGCGAGGTCAGACCCGCCGACAAATCGGACGCGGTCAAGGCGCTGCAGGCGCGCGGAAAGCACGTGTGCTTCGTCGGCGACGGCATCAACGACTCCCCGGCGCTGGCGTGCGCGGACATCGGCATCGCGCTCGGCTGCGGCGCGGACATCGCCATTTCGACGGCGGACGTGATGATCGTCAACAGCAGTATGCAAAGCGTGCAGACGGTGTTCGACATCTCCGCCGCGACCATGAAAAACGTGCGCCAGAATCTGATCTGGGCAGCCGTCTACAACGTCATCTGCATCCCGCTCGCGGCGTCCGGCATCATCAACCCCTCCATTGCCGCGGCCGCGATGGCGCTGAGCTCCAACGGCGTATTATTAAACGCATTGAGGTTGAAAAAATATGAGCCACGAAATATTTGACCGCAAGGTCGACGGTATGATCTGCCCACAATGCGAGGACGAGATCGCGCACAGGCTGCTGCACACGCGCGGCATCCTCTCCTGTACGGCCAGCTACCGCAAGAGCACCGTCACGGCGGACTTTGACCCGGACATCCTCTGTGCGGACGACATCGGGCGCATCCTCGCCGAGACCGGCTACCCCGTCGGCGACGGCCGCAGCGGGCGGCGCGCCGATGCGATCGCGCTCGTGCTCGTCGCGTGCCTGTATTTTGCCATCCCCGCCTTGACCGGGCTCGTCCGCACACCGAGCGCGGAGCGCGGCGTCGGCTTCGGTGCGCTCTTTGTCATCGGCCTGCTCACGGGCGTGCACTGCATCGGCATGTGCGGCGGCATCCTGCTCGCACAGGGCAATGCGCTGCTCTATAACGGCGGCCGCCTGCTGAGCTACACGCTGATGGGCGCCGTCTTCGGCGCGCTCGGAAAATACATCAGCTACGATCTGCAGGTCAGGAGCATGCTCCTGACTGTCAGCGGGCTGCTCGTGGTGCTCATTGGGCTCAGGATGTGGGGCGTGCCGTTTCTGCGCCGGATCAGTCCCGAGCTGACCAGGCCCTGCCGCTTCCGGGGCAAGGCGTTTGCCGTCGGGCTGCTGACCGGTCTGATGCCGTGCGGCGCGCTGTCGTCGATGTGGATCTTCGCCGCCTCGTCCGGGTCGTGGGCAAGCGGCGCGGCGAGCATGCTCGCCTTCGGCGCGGGCACGTGCGTCTTTATGCTGCTGTTCGGCCTGCTCGGGACGTTTCTCCCGAAGCGGTACAACAAATATCTGCTCAAGGCCAGCACGATCCTCATCGTCGCCCTCGGGCTGAGTCTGATGACCAAAGGCATCCGGCTGCTTGCCTGACAGCAAGCACAAGCGGCGCAAGCTTCCGTGCGCCGGAAAGCCTCGCAGCGTTTCCGCCGGAGCAGCGAAAGAAAAAGGTCTCCTTTTTGAAAAAAGCACAAGCGGCGCGTCCGGTTTCGGACGCGCCGCTTGGTTTATCAGATTTTCCGGGGGATCACTTTCCCGCCTCGGTCTCGCAGTACAGGCAGCGGTAGACGCGCCGCTCCCGATCCGTGAGCACGAACTCCTGCGGCAGCTCGCGCTCGGTCGAGGTGATGCAGCGCGGATTCTTGCACCGCAGCACGCCGCGGATGCGCTCGGGCAGCTTGAGCGTGCGCTTTTCCTGCAGCTCGCCGCCGCGGATGATGTTGACCGTGATGCTCGGATCGACGTAGCCGATCAGGTCCCAGTCGAGCTCCATCTCGCCGTCGATCTTGATGATGTCCTTGCGGCCGAGCTTGCCGCTGGTGACGTTTTTGAGGATGGCAACGGTGCAGGCGAGCTTGTCCAGGCCGAGGATCTGGTAGAGTTCCATGGCCTTGCCGGCCGTGATGTGGTCGATGACGATCCCGTTTTGAATCGAATCAATAAGCATAACGTTCCTCCTCCCGTCAGTCGATGCCCAGCAGCTTGAGCATGAGCGCCATGCGGATATAGCGGCCGTTTTTCACCTGCTTGAAATAGCAGGCGCGCGGATCGTTGTCCACGGCGGCGGCGATCTCGTTGACGCGCGGCAGCGGGTGCAGGATGCTCATGTCGGGCTTGGCGGTCTCGAGCTTATCCGGTGTGAGGATATAGCTGTCGCGCAGGCGCAGGTAGTCCTCCTCGTTGAAAAAGCGCTCGCGCTGCACGCGGGTCATATACAGCACGTCCAGCTCCGGCATCACGGCCTCGAGCGACGTGGACTGCGTGTAGGGGACGCCGGGCTTTTTGAGATACTCGTCCTTCACGTAGCGCGGGAGCTTGAGCTCCTCCGGGGAGATGAGCACGAAGCGGATGCCCGTGCAGCGGCTCATAGCGGCGACGAGCGAGTGCACCGTGCGGCCGAACTTCAGGTCGCCGCACAGGCCGATCGTCAGGTCGTCCAGCCGACCCTTTTCGCGGTAGATGGTCATGAGGTCGGTCAGCGTCTGCGTGGGGTGGTTGTGTCCGCCGTCGCCCGCGTTGATGACCGGGACCTGCGCGTGCATGGACGCGACCAGCGGCGCGCCCTCCTTGGGATGACGCATGGCGATGATGTCGCTGTAGCAGCTGACGACGCGCACGGTGTCCGCGACGGTCTCGCCCTTGGAGGCGGACGAGCTCTCTGCCGAGGCGACGCCGAGCACCTTGCCGCCGAGCGAGAGCATCGCGCTCTCGAAGCTCAGGCGCGTGCGCGTGGACGGCTCGAAAAACAGCGTGGCGAGGATCTTCCCGTCGCACTTGTGGGCATATTGCTCGGGGTGCTCCATGATCGCGCAGGCAGTGTCGATGAGCTCCATGATCTCCTGCGGGGTCAGCTGCATAATGTCGATCAGATGCTTCATATCACACCTGACTTTCTGCCCGGATCCAGCTCTCGTCGGAGGGGTTTTCGCGGAAGGCCAGCAGCCGCGCGACGTCGGCCTCGGTGATGTAGCCCTCCTGTGCACCCGTGCGGGCGACGGTGTCCAGATCCGTGAGGCTCACGTTTTTGACCTGCGCGGCGGCGAGCCGCTCCACGCCCTTTTTCATGCCGTAGGTGAAAATGCTCACGACGCCGAGCACCTCCGCGCCGGCTTCACGCAGCGCGTCCACCGCGTCGAGCACGCTGCCGCCGGTGGAGATCAGGTCCTCGACGACCACGACCTTCTGCCCCGGGACGAGCTTGCCCTCGATGCGGTTCTGACGGCCGTGATCCTTGCTGCTCGAGCGGACATAGCCCATCGGCAGACCGAGCAGATGCGCGGCGATGGCGGCGTGGGCGATGCCGGCCGTGGCCGTGCCCATGAGCACCTGCGCCTGCGGATACTCGCGCTTGACCGTCTCGGCGATGGCGCGCTCGACCAGATCACGCGCCTCGGGCGCGGTCAGGATGAGGCGGTTGTCGCAGTAGATGGGGCTCTTGATGCCGCTGGCCCACGTGAACGGCTCCTGCGGGCGCAGGAACACCGCCTCGATCGAGAGCAGGCTGCGCGCAACTTCGTGTTTGATATCCATAGCAGTTCCTCCTGTTGAAAAAGTCTCTGATCCGGCGCTCAGCCGACGAACGCGGCCACGCACCGGCGATAGGCGGCGACGGGATCGTCCGCCTGCGTGATCGGGCGGCCGACGACGATGTAGTCCGAGCCGAGCTCCCGGGCGCGCTCCGGCGTCGTGACGCGCTTCTGGTCGCCGCTCTCCCCGTCGGCAAAGCGCACGCCGGGCGTCACGGTCAGAAAGTCCGCACCGCAGCGCGCATGGATGCTGCCCGCCTCCAGCGGGGAGCAGACCACGCCGTCAAGTCCGGCATCGCGCGCATTGCGCGCATAGTGCAGCACGACCTCGTCGATGGGCGCGTGGATGAGCAGTTCCTGCTCCATGCGCTCCTGATCCGTGGAAGTCAGCTGCGTCACGGCGATGAGCAGCGGGCGCGTCCCGTCCGGCCGGGTCAGCCCCTCGAGCGCGGCACTCATCATGGCCTTCGTGCCGGCAGCGTGGAGGTTGATGATATCCACATCCAGCGCCGAGAGCGCGGCCATCGCCTTTTTCACCGTGTTCGGGATGTCGTGCAGTTTGAGGTCGAGAAAGATCCTGTGGCCGCGCGCGTGGATCTGGCGCACGATGTCCGGCCCTTCGGCATAAAACAGCTCCATGCCGACCTTCACAAACGGCTTCTCGTCCTGAAAGCGGTCGAGAAACGCAAGCGTCTTTTCCCGGCTGTCAAAATCCAGCGCAATGATAACGTCCTTACCCATGATGTGCTCCTCCTATGATGTCCCTGAGATTGTCGATGCCGAAGCGCGCCATCGCGTCCGGCAGAGTTTCAATAATGTGCTTGCAGGCATACGGCTCGACCAGGTTCGCCGCGCCCACGCCGACCGCCGTCGCGCCCGCGAGCATCAGCTCCAGAACGTCCTGCGCGCTCGTCACGCCGCCCATGCCCACGATGGGGATGCGCACCGCCTCGTACACCTGATAGACCATGCGCACGGCCAGCGGGAACATACCGGGGCCGGACATGCCGCCGGTCCGGTTGGCCAGCAGCGGGCGGCGGCGCGCAAGGTCGATGCGCATACCCGGCAGGGTGTTGATGAGGCTCACGCCGTCCGCGCCCGCGTCCTCACAGGCCTTGGCAACGGCGGCAATGTCCGCCGCCGTCGGCGAGAGCTTGAGGATGATCGGCTTTTTCGTCACGGCGCGCACCGCGCGCGTCACCTCCGCCGCGGCCGACGGTTCCGCGCCGAAGGCAGCGCCGCCGCCGTGGACGTTCGGGCAGGAGATGTTGACCTCCAGCCAGCCGACCTGCGGCTGCGCGTCAAGCCTGGCGCAGACCTCGGCATATTCTTCCACGCTGAAGCCGCTCACATTCGCCATGACCGGCTTGTGAAACACCTTTTTCAGCTCCGGCAGCTCGTGCGCGATGACCGCGTCCACGCCGGGGTTCTGCAGCCCCACCGCGTTGAGCATTCCGCCGGCATACTCGGCGATGCGCGGCGTGGGGTTGCCGAAGCGCGGCGCACGCGTCGTCCCCTTGAAGGAGAACGTGCCGAGCATATTGATGTCATACAGCTGCGCAAACTCCTGCCCGTAGCCAAACGTGCCGCTGGCCGGGATGATGGGGTTTTCCAGCTCGATCCCACAGAGCGTTACGGCTGTTGCGGCCATAGGATCTCCTCCTTTGTGAACACGGGCCCGTCCTTGCAGACGCGCTTGCTGCCGTTCGTCGTTTCGCAGGTGCAGCCCATGCACGCGCCGAAGCCGCAGCCCATGCGCGCCTCAAGGCTCAGCTGACCGTCAAGCGGCGTCGCGCTGCACAGCGCCTGCAGCATGGGCATCGGCCCGCAGGCATACACATAGGTGCCGCCCTCGGGCAGCGCCTCGGTCACGAAGCCGCGCGCGCCCATGGTGCCGTCCTCGGTCACGACCGTGACGGGAATGCCGAGCGCTTCAAACGCATCGGCAAGCAGCACCTCTGCCGCCGTGCGAAAGCCGAGCACGGCCAGCGGGCTGCGCCCCTCGGCCACGAGCTGCTGCGCCAGACCGTAGAGCGGAGACGCGCCCACGCCGCCGCCGACCAGCAGCGGCCGCGCACCGGCGGGTGCGGTGTCAAAGCCGTTGCCGAGACCGACCAGCAGGTCCAGCTCCGTGCCCGGCGCCAGCGTGCTCAGCTGCGCCGTGCCTGCGCCCGCCACTTTATAATACAGCGTCAGCGCGCCGTCACTCCAGCTGCACACCGACACGGGGCGGCGCAGAAAGCGCCCGGCAAGCCGGATGTCCACAAACTGCCCCGGCGCGGTGATCGCGGCGGTGTCCCCCGCGAGACGCAGACGATATGTCTCGCGGGCGACGGGCGCGTTTTCCGCAATGGTGAAAACTCTCTGCTGCACGGCTTACTCCGCGTGGATCGTGGACACGGCCAGCGTCGTCTCCTCGAGCACGTCGAGCAGTACGCGCACCGTATCGAGCGAGGTAAAGACGGTCACGCCGTTTTCCACCGCGCAGCGCCGGATCGCGGCGCCGTCCTGCGCGTGGACGCTCGAATGGATGGAGCGGGTGTTGATGATGTAGCTGACGTAGCCGCTGCGGATGGAATCAAGGATCTCGTGGCTGCCGTCACTGATCTTGCCGCGCACGCGCGTGCGGATGCCGAAGGACTTGAGGTAGGCAGCCGTGCCTGCGGTCGCCTCGATGTTAAAGCCCATCTCATAGAACCGGCGCACGAGCGGCAGGCCCTCCGGCTTGTCCTCATCGGCCAGCGTCACGAACACGGTGCCGTAGTTCTGCACGTTCATGCCGGAGGCCTGCAGCGCCTTGTACATGGCGCGCGAGAGCTTCTTGTCGTAGCCGATGGCCTCGCCCGTGGACTTCATCTCCGGGGAGAGGTAGGCGTCCAGCCCGTGGAGCTTGGCGAAGGAGAACACCGGCGCCTTGACATAGCAGCGCTCTTTTTCCGGCGGATACAGGTCGAAGATGCCCTGCTCCTTGAGGCTCGTGCCGAGGATGACGTTCGTGGCGATGTCCGCGAGCTGATAGCCCGTAGCCTTCGACAAAAACGGCACCGTGCGCGACGAGCGGGGGTTGACCTCGATGATGTAGACATGGTCGCTCTTATCGACGATGAACTGGATGTTATACAGGCCGACGATGCCGATGCCCAGACCGAGCTTCTTGGCATAGGTCAGGATCGTGCCCTTGACCTTGTCGGAGATGGAAAACGGCGGGTAGACGCTGATGGAGTCGCCGGAGTGGACACCGGTGCGCTCGACCAGCTCCATGATGCCGGGCACGAACACGTCTCTGCCGTCGCAGATGGCGTCGACCTCGACCTCGCGGCCGGAGATGTACTTATCGACCAGCACGGGCTTGCCCTCGCCGGTGCGCACGGCATTCTGCAGATAGTGGCGCAGCATCTCGTCGTCGGCCACGATCTCCATGGCGCGGCCGCCCAGCACGAACGACGGACGCACCAGCACCGGATAGCCCACCGTGTGCGCAGCCTTGAGACCGTCGTCCAGATTCGTCACCGCCGCGCCCATCGGCTGCGGGATGTTCAGCTCGAGCAGCAGCTTTTCAAAGCAGTCGCGGTTTTCCGCGCGCTCGATCGCGGCGCAGTCCGTGCCGATGATCTGCACGCCGCGCGTCATGAGCGGCTGCGCCAGATTGATGGCCGTCTGGCCGCCGAGGCTGGCGATCACCTGATCGGCCTGCTCCTCGTGCAGGATGTTCATGACATCCTCCGGCGTGAGGGGCTCGAAATACAGCTTATCGGCGGTCGTGTAGTCGGTGGAGACCGTCTCGGGGTTGTTGTTGATGATGATGGCCTCGTAGCCCGCGCGCTGAATGGTCTGCACCGCGTGGACGGTGGAGTAGTCAAACTCCACGCCCTGACCGATGCGGATCGGGCCTGCGCCGAGCACGACGACCTTCTTCTTGTCCGAGCGGCGCGCCTCGCTCTTTGCGCCGGGGGCATAGGTGGAGTAGAAATAGGGGATGTAAGCGCCGGTGTGGCTGGTGTCCACCATCTTGTAGGCGGGGTAGAGCCCCAGCTGCACGCGCTGGGCATACACATCCTCCTCGCGCACGCCCCAGAGCCGCGCGATGTAGGGGTCACAGAAGCCCATCTGCTTGGCCCGCTTGAGCGTCTCTCCGTCGCCCTTGTGCGCGCAGAGCGTCTGCTCCATGTCCACGATGCCGCGGATGGTCTCGAGGAAGTAGGGCGTGATCATCGTCAGTGCAGCGACCTCGTCCACGCTCGCGCCCAGACGCAGCAGCTGCGCGATGGCAAAGAGCCCGTCATCGCGGAACTGGTGCAGGTACTCGGTCAGCTCCGCCTTGGTCATGTTCTGGAACTTCGGCAGCCAGAGGTGCTGCGCGCCGATCTCCAGCGAGCGGACGGACTTGAGCAGGCACTCCTCGAGCGTACTGCCGATGCCCATGACCTCGCCCGTGGCCTTCATCTGCGTGCCGAGCGTGTTGGCGGCGGTCGAGAACTTATCGAACGGGAAGCGCGGCAGCTTTGCGACCACGTAGTCCAGCGACGGCTCGAACGCGGCCGTCGTGTTGGCGACGGCGATCTCGTCGAGGTTCATGCCGACGGCGACCTTCGCCGTGACGCGCGCGATGGGATAGCCGCTGGCCTTGCTCGCCAGCGCCGACGAGCGGGAGACGCGGGGGTTGATCTCGATGAGGAAGTACTCCGAGGTCTTGGGGTTGAGCGCGAACTGCACGTTGCAGCCGCCCTGGATCTTCAGCGCGCGGATGATCTTGATCGCGCTGTCGTTGAGCATCTTCATGTCATGGTCGCTGAGCGTCATGATCGGCGCGACGACGGCGGAGTCGCCGGTGTGCACGCCCACGGGGTCGATGTTCTCCATGCCGCAGATGGTGATGGCGCGGTCGGACGCATCGCGCATGACCTCAAACTCGATCTCCTTATAGCCCTTGACGCTCTTTTCGATCAGCACCTGATGGATGGGCGAGAGCTTGAACGCCTGCATGCCCAGCTCGACGAGCTGCGCCTCGTCGTCGGCAAAGCCGCCGCCCGTGCCGCCGAGCGTGAACGCCGGGCGCAGCACGACCGGATAGCCGATGGCCGCGGCCGCGGCCTTGGCCTCCTCGAGGCCGTAGGTGATCTGCGACGGGATGACCGGCTCGCCGATGCTCTGGCAGAGCTCCTTGAACTGCTCGCGGTCCTCGGCGCGGCGGATGCTGTCGCTGTCCGTGCCGAGAAGCTCGACCTGACACTCCTTGAGCACGCCCTTCTGCTCGAGCTGCATCGCCAGATTCAGGCCGGTCTGGCCGCCGATGCCCGGGACGATCGCATCCGGACGCTCCTTGCGCAGGATACGCGCCACATACTCCAGCGTCAGCGGCTCCATGTACACCTTGTCCGCGACGGAGGTATCCGTCATGATCGTGGCGGGGTTGGAGTTGACGAGAATGACCTCGTACCCCTCCTCCTTGAGCGACAGGCACGCCTGCGTGCCGGCATAGTCAAACTCAGCGGCCTGACCGATGACGATCGGGCCGGAGCCGATGATCATAATTTTCTTCAGATCCGTTCTCTTTGGCATGTGATTTCCTCCTCAGTACGTAAAAGGTTCTGTATGTGATGTATTTTTGTATGTAGGTGTAAGGCGCTCAGTCCTGCGCGTCCTGCCAGACGACGGCGCCGCCGCAGACGTTGCGCACGCACCGCCCGTAGACCGTCTGTCCGGCGAAGGGCGTGCTCTTTCCCATGGAGCAAAACTGCGCCGGGTCGATGCGGTATTCCGTGTTCAGGTCCCAGACGGCATAATCGTCCGCGCGCAGCGGGAAGCCGAAGCGCTTTCTGGGGTTGACCGCCATGAGCTCCACGAGCTTGTCGAGCGTCAGCACGCCGGTGCGCACAAGGTGGGTATAGAGCACGGGAAACGCCGTCTCAAGGCCGACGATGCCCATGGCGCTCCCGGCGAGGCCCCTGGCCTTTTCCTGCGCGCTGTGCGGCGCGTGGTCGGTCGCGATCATGTCCACCGTGCCGTCGAGGATGCCCTCGATGAGCGCCTGCCGGTCGGCCTGCGTGCGCAGGGGCGGGTTCATCTTGAAGCTGCCGTCCTCGCGCAGGTCGTCCTCGGTCAGCACGAGGTAGTGCGGTGCGGTCTCGCAGGTGACGTCCAGCCCCTGCGCCTTCGCCCGGCGGATGAGCGCCACACTCTCCTTGGTGGACACGTGGCACATATGATAGGCGCAGCCTGTCTCGCGCACCAGCTCGAGATCGCGCGCGAGCTGCCGCCACTCACTCTCGCTGCTGATGCCCTTGTGCCCGTGGGCGCGGGCATACGCGCCGTCGTGGATATAGCCGCCGTGCAGGAGGGTGTTGTCCTCACAGTGCGCGGCGATGAGCTTGCCGAGGCTTGCCGCCTTGCGCATCGCGGCGCGCATCACGTCCGCATCCTGCACGCCGCTGCCGTCGTCGGAAAAGCCGGCGACGTAGGGCGCGAGCTGCTCCATGTCCGCAAGCTCCCTGCCGCCGCGGTGCGCGGTGATTGCGCCGTAGGGCGTCACATCGATGACCGCATCCGTGCGGATGCGCTCCAGCTGGGGGGCAAGCGTCTGCAAACTGTCCGGCGCCGGATCCAGATTGGGCATGGCGCACACGCGGCTGTATCCGCCGTGCGCCGCAGCAAGCGTGCCGGACGAAATGGTCTCCTTATAAGAAAAACCCGGCTCACGAAGATGTACATGCACATCTACGAAACCAGGTAATACCACGAAAGAAGAAATATCAAGTTCGTCACCGGCAATGCTGCCGCTGCCAAGAAAAACAGAATCACGGTTGCCGGGAAAAAGATCCCACCCAAATGTCTGCATATTCTCTGCGGCCGCAACCATTTTTCCTCGCCTCATTTCTGCCGAATCGCAAATTTTTGATATAATATCACAAAAACGCCCGCTCTGTCAACAAATCCCGCGGCTTTGCGCGCCGTCTTTTTGCACGAAAAATTCCGTCATTTTCCGCCCCGCGTTGACACGCATCTCTGCGCCAAGAACCGGATACAGACAGACTCGGCGGCGCGCCCGTCAGGGCG
>OLGH01000464.1_pt1 | contig 49960 bp, 39 predicted proteins | sample 1604851 | NCBI WGS metagenome assembly OLGH01 (sample SAMEA3888894, study PRJEB22519) | human gut metagenome | biome: human gut; feature: human-associated habitat; material: faeces | place: Denmark | collected 2010 | reverse complement strand
AACGGCTGAGAACCATCCGGGCAGCACAGAAAAAGGAAGAGGACAGCGAGATCATTCGTGCCATCCGCAGCACCAAGATGGGAGGGCGCGAACTGTTGGCTCTGCTGGACAACATTCAGGCAGGCAATGTGACATTTCTGACCGCTGTAAACAACGCTTCGGAAGAAGCAGAAACGGAGGAAGCGATTGAAAAAGATGCTTAAACGGCTGGGTGTTGTTATTCCCAGCACAATTCTGACTCTGCTGATGGCGGTGGGCTTTTCGACTCCGGCCTTTGCCTATGTGGACAAGGCCGAAATGGAGGAACCCACGCAGGTGGTCGAGGAAGCAGAGCCAACGGAGGAAGAAAAGATCCCGTTCACCATCGCAGGCAACGGTGAGGTGGAGGATAACATCGTGGATGACCCCAGCAAGGAGTTCTTTACCGTCAAGACCAAGGGCGGCAATACGTTCTTTCTGGTGATCGACCGGGCGCGAAACAGCGAAAACGTCTATATGCTCTCGATGATCGACGAGTACGATTTGCAGGAGTTTCTGGACGATGAAGAACGAAACGGCAAGCAGGAAGAAGAAACGCCTGCGGTAGTCCTGCCCGAAACCAAACCTGAACTTGCCCCGGATGTGGAAATCGAAGAACCGGAAGAAGAATCCAGCGGCGGCATGAATAAGATTCTGCTGCTGGTATTCGTGGCTGCACTGGGCGGCGCAGGTGCTTTCTTCTACTTCTACATTTATAAGCCGAAGCCGAAAGAAGAAACGCCGCAGAGTGAAAATCTGGAAACCGACCAGAGCCTTGCGACGGTGAACGAGGATAATCAGTCGGACAACGAAAATGGCACATAAGAAAACCGTAACATAAGGATGCAGGGGTAGTCGAAAGGCTATCCCTGCTTTTTTCAAAAAGGAGAAAGCGTTGAAATATCTGGTGATTGCAGAAAAACCGAGCGTATCGAAATCCATTGCAAAAGTGATCGGTGCATATCGGCAGGAGGACGGGTATCTGGAGGGTGGGGATTGCGTGGTAAGCTGGTGTCTGGGGCATCTGGCAGAGTATGCAGCCCCGGAACATTACGATGAACGCTATGAAAACTGGCGTTTTGAGGATTTGCCGATTCTCCCTGTTGAGTGGAAAATGCTGGTACACAATACCAAGAAGCCGCAGTTCAATGTTCTGCGCAAACTGCTCCGCAGCAAGAAATTCGATTATGTGGTGAACGCCTGCGATGCAGGGTAGTGCGGTTGGGTGACTCAAGAGAAAGAAAAAAGAGACCTCATCTCGTTGAAAATCAAATTTCAAAATCATTAAAGGAGCTATTCAAATGAAACAAAATCAGAATTTCGACAATAATCACTCTCTAAAAGTGCTTTCCTGCCGCTACAACATGGACACCAATCGGGTGGAAGCCCGGTTCGGGGATGGCACTACCCTTGCCATTGACTGCATCGCTATTGAGGGCAAATACGGCAATACCTCTGCACAGCGAGCAGAACTGGACTGGTTATTATATAATAAGCCTTTGGAGTACGCCCAGCTTGTGCTAGGTGCTGAAATTGAGCATTATCTCTCACTTGGCTGCAATCACGGCAGACTGGAAGACTAACCTTTAATTAAGATATCCAAGTCAAAACCACCGGCTGAGCCGGTGGCTTGAGTAAGCCCTAGAAGGGCATAGTACTAGCAAAGCCCCTTAAGGGACCACGAGCAAGCGTCTTTCACCTGCGTTACTTGCCCTACCACTCTAACGAGCAGTGTTATAAAGTGCATCTTCTAAGACGATGATTTTCTTGTCATCTCGCTTTGCTCGAATCTTGTAGCTAAAGCATTTTTGCTCCACCAGCGGAGCTGGTGGTTGTCGCTCGCTCAAGCTACCCAAAGCAAAAGACCAGAGTTGTAAAGCCTTTCGGCTAAATAACTCTGGTCTTTTTGTTGGAGCTTGTACAACAGCCCCCTCCGGTCATATCCTTCTTCAGCAGTTGTCGTACTGTTTCTGCAGGAACTCACGGCACGCCACGGCATTTTCCGGGGTGGTATTTTCCAGCGTAGCAAAGACGAAGGGCTTTTCCTGCTTTGCGAAACGCAGGATGGTGGAGTAATCCTCCATCTCGCCCTGCCCTGCGCCGCACGCCTTCAGCTGACCGTCGGCGTCATGACGGAGAAAATCCTTAAAGTGGATCATTGCCACGTCCTTGCCCAGCAGCTCAATCGCCTCGGCAAAGACCTCTTCCCGGCGGTCCACGTTGTCCATGCTCAGCATGTTGACGGGGTCCAGAAGGATCTGCAGGTTGTGGCTGCCGATCTCATCCAGCACCAGCCGGGCACGCTTTGCATCGTAAACGATGTGCCGTGCCACCGGCTCGATCGCTACTGTCACTCCGTATTGCTCGGCGCAGCGTACCACCGGCTTCAGATTTTTGATAAAAGTGATCAGAGCCTTGTCACTGCGGCACTCGGGGCAGAACTTGTACTCCGGATTAGGCGCACCGGTCTCGGTGCCCACCATACCGCAACCCAGCAGGCTAGCAAACCGGATATGGGCGTAGTACTTTTCCTGCATATCCTTTACCGCATCAGGGTTCGGATGTGCAAGGTTCAGATAGTTGCCCAGCACCGCCACGTCAATGCCGTTTTTCTCAAACAGATGGCGCAGATACAGTGCGTAGCCCGGGGTCAGGGCGCTGGGACCGCAGGGATACTCCTTCATTGCCTTGCTGAGGGCAAGGTGTGCGCAGGTAAACCCCTTTTCCTTTACCAGCGGAAGCAGCTGCTCCATGGGCAGCTTCTCCGCATCGTGAAGACGCAGACCAAATTGGATCATGGGATGTTCCTCCTTTTTCCTGTCAGCCGTGCAGCAGTGCCAATGCCACATCGTTCACGTTGGTTCCGGTAGGTCCGGTCACCAGCAGACCATCCACTGCTTTCAGTGCATGGTAGGCATCGTTGCTCTGCAGCACCTCGAACACATCCAGCCCCTTTGCAGCAAGAGCGGCGGCGGACTCTCCGTCCACATAGCCGCCGGCTGCATCGGTGGGACCATCGGTGCCATCGCTGCCTACGGAGAACACCGCTGCATCCAGCCCGGCAATGCCGGGGGCAGCGGCAAGAGCCAGCTCCTGATTCCGTCCGCCCAGACCCTTACCGGTCAGGTGGACCACCGTTTCACCGCCTGCAAGAAAGGCAAGTTTCCTGCCCTGCCCTGCATGGCTTTTCAGGATGCTTGCCAGAAAGCTGCCTGCCTCCCGTGCCTCGCAGCAGAGCTGGTCCGTGAGCATGACCGGCTCATAGCCCAGAGCGCTGCACTCCTTTGCAGCGGCAGCGCACAGCTCCCGGACGCTGCCGGTGATGCGGGTGGTGACGTTGTCCAGCGTCTTGGGGGTCTCCTGCTCCAGCAGTGCTCGTGCCTCCGGGGAAAGCTTCAGCTGATATTTTTCTGCGATCGCCAGGGCATCGGCACAGGTGCTGCTGTCCGGGCAGGCGGGACCGCTGGCGATCATATCCAGCGGGTCTCCCAGAATATCGCTGAGCACGATGCTGTAGACCTGTGCCGGAGCGCACAGCCGGGCAAACCGCCCGCCCTTGACGGCAGACAGACGCTTGCGGATGGTGTTCATCTCCACGATGTCCGCCCCGCACCCCAACAGCTGCCCGGTGATGTCCTGCAGCTCTGCCCCGGGGACCAGAGGCTTTTCAAACAGGGCGCTGCCGCCGCCGGACAGCAGGAACAGCACATCGTCTGCAGCGGTCAGGTCCTGCACCAGCTCCAGTGCTTTCTGGGTGGCGGCAAAGCTGCCTTCGTCCGGCACCGGGTGTCCGCCTTCGCAGCAGACCACCCCGGGGATGTCCCCCTTCACGTGGTGGTATTTGGTCACCACCACGCCGCCGTCCACCCTGCCCAGCGTCCGCACCGCAGCCGCCGCCATCTGCCACGCTGCCTTACCGGCAGCCACCAGCAGAACACGACCTCCGTGGGGTTCAAAGTCCCGCAGGGCACGCTGGACCGCTTCGTCCGGCAGCACCGCCTGCAGGCTGGATGCAAGGATCTGTTGGGCGTCCTTACGCAGTGCCTGATTCATGGGGCAGCCTCCTTTTACACAGGTTTACAGCAGACCGGCTTCGGTCATAGTCTTTACAAAGCCCTGCTTTGCCGCCCCTTCCGGGGTGGGCAGGGTGGGCAGGTAGGGCACGCCTACCTTGCGTCCCCGGAGATTTGCCATATCCTTGGCGGCAACGGGGAAGCTGGCAGCGTCCATGGACAGGCGCACCGGGTTCAGCTTGAACTGTGCCTCCAGACTACCTGCCAGATCACCGGCGGCATACTTATTGTACACATCGGTGATGAGCTCCGGCATAAAGTTTGCTGCGGTGCACACGCCGCCCACGGCACCGTGGCACAGGCTGGCGTACAGCAGGGTATCCTTGCCGCCAAAGACCTTGAACTCCACGTCCCGGGTGCGGCGGATGAACTCGGAAGTCTGGGTGATGTCGCCGCTGGTATCCTTCATGCCCACGATGTTGGGCACGGTGTGTGCCAGCTCTTCCACCAGCTGTGCGCTGAGAGTGTAGCCCACCCGCCCGGGATTATTATACAACAAAACCGGCGTTTCGGGAACACTTTCTGCAATGGTCTTAAAGTGATTATACAGCTCGGCGTAGGTGGGCTTCAGGAACATAGGCTGCAGCACGCTGACGGCAGCTGCGCCGTTCTTGACCGCCATCTGTGCCAGACGGCAGCACTTTTTGGTGCTGATGGCGCCGATGCCAAAGTACACCGGCACACGACCTGCGGACTGATCGACCATGATCTTCAGACCACGCTCCATCTCGTCCTCTTCCACCATGTAGAATTCGCCGTTGGAGCCAAAGGCAAGGATGCCGGAGACGCCGCCCTGGATGACGTACTCCACCTGATCCCGCATTCCCGCTTCGTCGATCTTCTCCTCACCGTCAATGACCGTGAGGATGGGCACCACAACGCCCTTCATAAATTCCGTGTTCATCATCTGTGCTCCTTTATCCTCAGCGACCGATCTGGATGCCGGTCAGGTACTCGTAGTACTGGGCAATGGCGCTGTGGTCCTTCTGACCGCCCTCGTGGTTGTGGAGCCACTGCATGATCTCCTGCACCTCGGCAGTCATGGGCACGGGAGCGCCCACAGCGTGTGCGCAGTCCAGAACGTTGTTCAGGTCCTTGATGTGCAGGTCGATCTTGAAGCCGGGCTTGTCGTTGCCTGCGATCATCATGGGAGCCTTTGCGTTCATGACGGTAGAGCCGGCAAGACCGCCCTTGATCGCCTGGAACACCAGCTCGGGATCCACGCCTGCCTTCTGTGCCAGAGTCAGAGCCTCGGCAAGAGCCTGAATGTTGCATGCCACGATGATCTGGTTTGCCAGCTTGGTGGTGTTGCCTGCGCCTACCTCGCCGCAGCGGACGGTGGAAGCGCCCATGGCGTCCAGCACCGGCTTGTAGGTGTCAAAGATCTCCTGCTTGCCGCCTACCATAAAGCTCAGGGTTCCGTCGATCGCCTTGGGCTCGCCGCCAGAGACGGGAGCATCCAGCATCTCCACGCCCTTCTTCTGCAGCTCGGCATAGATTTCTTTGGAAGCAACCGGGTTGATGGAAGAGCAGTCGATAAAGACTGCACCGGGCTTCATGTGGGAAGCCACGCCGTTTGCGCCCAGCATCACTTCCTTGACCTGCGGAGAGTTAGGCAGCATGGTGATGACCACATCACACTGCTCTCCGATCTCCTGCTGGGTGGCGCCCTTTGCACCGGCGGCCTCCAGCTCCTGCACCGGAGCCTGACTGCGGTTGTTCACCAGCAGGTCGGTGTAGCCTGCCTTCAGCAGATTCTTTGCCATGGGCTTGCCCATGATACCCAGACCAATAAAACCGATTTTCATAATCGTTCCCTCCATAAGGTTGTTTGAATGATTTCCGTATTCGTACTCTATCTTGCGCTGCACCTCAGGTAATGGGGGCAGGGTTGAAGATGCACATATCGTTGTGGAAGCCGTACTGATCGCTGTAAGGCTCCTTGGTGCCGCTTGCCACGTCCAGGATCAGGTTGAAGATCTCGGTACCCACATCGGCAATGGTCGCTTCGCCGGTGGCAACGTGACCGGCAGAGATGTCGATGAGGTCGAACCACTGCTCCTTCATCTCGTTGCGGCTGCACACCTTGATGACCGGTGCCACATCCAGACCGTAGGGGGTGCCACGACCGGTCATGAACACCTGTAGACCGATGCCGGAAGCCACCTGAGAAGGTCCGCACACGATGTCGGAGGCAGGGGTGGCGGCAAAGATCAGACCGTGCTTGGAGGGCTTCTCCGCTGGGCTCAGCACCTCCACGATGGGGCTGGTGCCGCTTTTGGCAATGGAGCCCATTGCCTTTTCCACGATGTTTGCCAGACCGCCCTTCTTGTTGCCCGGAGTGGGGTTGGCATCCCGGTCCACACCGCCCTCGGCAAGGTAATCATCGTACCACTTCATCTCGGCGGCAAGCTTGTCCCGGACCTCGGCGCTGACGCAGCGGGCGGCAAGCATGGGCACCCCGTCCCGGACTTCGGTGACCTCGCTGAACATTACGGTGGCACCGCCCTTTACCAGCATATCCGCTGCATAGCCTGCGCTGGGGTTGGCGGTGATGCCGGAAAATGCATCGCTGCCGCCGCACTGCATACCGATGAGCAGCTCACTGAGGGGCAGCTCCTCCCGGTGGCGCAGGTTCAGCTTCTGGAGCTTCTTCTCCGCCATGTCCAGGATCGCCTGCATCATGGCATCGTGACCCTTCCAGTCCTGCAGAGTCAGGCAGTTCTCCGGGTTGATGTCCTCCGGAGGCAGCACCCGGTCGTAGGTGAGCTTCTCGCAGCCCAGACCCACCACCATGACCTCACCGCCAAAGTTAGGATGACGGATCACATTGGTGATGGCACGGATGGGGATGTATGCCAGCGGAGCGTTGATGGCAACGCCGCAGCCATAGGGATGAGTGATGGCAACCACGCCGTCCACATTGGGGTACTTGGGCAGTAGCTCCTTTTTGATGCGCTCCACTGCCACCTTCACCACGCCTGCAGCGCACTGCACAGTGGTGACGATACCCAGCAGATTGCGGGTGCCGGCAGGACCCACCTTGTTGCGGTAGCCCATCCAGGTAGTCCGGGGCGGGGTGGGCAGTTGGTCCGGGGTCTTGATGTCGGTGCCCCAGGGCATATCGGTCAGTGCCGGGCTTTCCGGCAGGTCCAACATGTGCTCGTTGATCCAGCTGCCGGCGGGGATGTCGTTCTTTGCATAGCCCAGCACCACGCCGTAGCGGATGATCTCGCCGCCGGCGGGGATATCCACCAGTGCGATCTTGTGTGCCTGGGGGATGGGATCCCGGGTGACCACGCCGCTCTCGGTCTTTGTGCCTGCGGGCAGGTCGTGGACGGCAACCACCACGTTGTCGTTGTCTTTGATCTGGATGGTCAAACGTTCTGCCATAATAATCACCTCATACTCTTATGCACGGCGCAGCTGCTCGCTGACCGCCATCATGCAGGCGGCGGCACCGTGCTGGTTGTCCACCATCTGCTTTTCACTCAGGTAATACTCCGGGGTGCCGGTGCGGTCGGTGCGGTTGTCCGGTCCCGGTCCCAGACCTGCGCTGGCGCAGATGCCGTGAAGCTCCCAGCCCTGCTCGCCCTTTTTCAGGTAGGTGTCCCGGATGCCGTCCAGCACCCGGCTACCCTTTTCCCCGTATTCCGGCGGCAGCATTCCCAGCCGTGCACCCTTCATCAGGGCGTAGGCGACCATAGCGCTGCCGGAGGTCTCGGAGTAGTTGCCGGTCAGGTCTGCCCGATCCACCACCTGCAGGAACATGCCGGTGTCTGCCACCTGATAGGGCAGCAGACGGTCCAGCGCGTTTTTCAGCAGAGGGCACAGCTCCCCGGCACGGGGGGTGCGGTCCTTTGCGATCTCGTAGGTGTCCGCCAGTGCCATGAGGAACCAGCCCTCGGCACGGAGCCACACCACCGGGCTCTGCCCGGTGACCGGGTCCGCCCACTCCATCTTCCGGGAGCAGTCGTTGGCGTGACGGTACAGACCCAGCTGCTCATCCCACAGCAGTTTGTGGGCAGAGGTAAACTGGTCCAGAATGTCGTCCCAGTGGTCCTCGCCGTTTTCTGTCAGGCAGGCGGCGTAGAAGGGCATCCCCATGTACAAGCCGTCCAGCCAGACCTGATCCGGATAGATGTCCTTGTGCCAGAAGTTCCCGGTGACGGTGCGGGGGTAGTCCGCCAGAATGCGGTAGGCGCGCTCCACGCCCTCTGCCCACCGTGCCTCCCCGGTAACATCCCGCAGGATCCTCATGGACTTGCCAAAGCTCACCTTGTCGATGTTGTGTTCTCCGGGCACCCAGTTTGCCACCCTGCCGGCGTCGTCCATCAGGAAGGAAGAGTTCCGGCGCACCGGCTCCCGCCAACTTTCGCTGCCGGTGGCGCAGTACAGGTCCTCCGCCCCCACCATGCAAAGGTCGTCTTTATAATTCCAGGGCTTTTCGCTGAGGAACCGGGGAAAGACCCGGTCCAGATACTGTTCAAAATACTCCAGCCACATGCGTTTTGTCTCCTTTTACAGTCCGGCAAAATCTGCCACCCGGTCCAGGATCTCCACAGCCTCTTTCCGGCTCACCGGACGCTCCGGGTCAAAGCGTCCGTCCGCCTCCAGCTGCATGAATCCAAAATACAGCGCCCGCGCCGCATTGGTCCCGTAGTTGTTTGCCACCCGGTCCACGTCGGTGCACACCGGCATGGTACTGGATGCGTTGCGGTAGTTCACCCCGCACGCCTGCATTGCCACTGTTGCCATCTCCTGTCGGGAGATGGTGCGCCGGGGGGCAAAGCAGCCCTTTTCCAGCGGGAAGAACCGGTTTGCCGCTGCCCGGCGTGCCGCTTCTTCGGCGGTATCCGTCAGCTCCGGGGCAGGCAGCTGATCATCGGCGAGGGGCAGCAGCATCTGCGCTGCTTCCAGCCGGGTCACCGGCTCGCTGCCCCGCTCCAGTTCCGGGGCGTCCAGCATCCCACGGCAGTACAGCCGGGGAACGGCTCCCTGCGCCGGTGCCGGCAGCACCCGGTAGCTGCGGCTGCTCTCCCGGTCTCCGGCAGGGTTTGCGGCGCTGGCCCGGAGGTATGCCGCCCCGTCAGGCACTGCGATGGTCTCTCCCCCGCCGCACCGGGTCCAGTTTTTGTTATCCTCAGACGCCTCCCAGCAGAAGGTCAGCGGCTCCTGTGCACCGCAGCTCTCGGCGCTGGCAGTGACCGTGCCTCCGATGCAGGGCACCCCCAGGATCCGGACATAGCCGGGATGGGGGAACCGTTTACCGTTGATGGTAACGTTTTCCACCACCGCATCCTTCCAGTTCATGCTGCGCAGGCACTGGCGCACCCCGTCAATGGTGATGTTCCGCATCACCAGCCCGGTAATAGGCACCTCCGGGAATGCTTCCAGAAAGACGCCGTAATCTCCGCCGTGGGCGGTGATATTCTCCATGGTGATGTCCCGGAACACCGGCAGGCTGTCGCCGTTGCGCCCATCCTCGTAGAGCATGGTACCGTGGACCGCCGCCCCGTGGACGTGGTCCATCACACTGTCGCATAGCATGACCCGCTCCACAGCGCCGCCCCGCCGGGCGTTGGTCTTGAGCCGCAGTGCATAGGTCAGGTTGGGGCTGGAGAATCGGTTGCCGCTGGCAAGCACATTGTAGATGCCGCCGCTCATCTCGCTGCCCAGTGCCACGCCGCCGTGACCGTCTGCAAAGTCGTTGTTTTCGATCAGGATGTTCCGGCAGGGCACATTTGCCTCTCTGCCGTCCCGGTCCCGCCCGGACTTCAGGCTGATACAGTCATCGCCGGTGTCAAAGCGGCAGTTTTTGATCCACACGCCGTTGCAGCTCTCCGGGTCGCAGCCGTCGTTGTTGGCACCGTGACTGGAAAGGGTCACCCCGTCCACCACCACGCTGCTGCATAGCACCGGGTTCAGCTGCCACATGGGGCTGTTGCGGAGGGTGACCCCCTGCAGCAGCACCCGCTGGCAGCGGATGGACTGGAAGAAGTTGGGGCGCAGGTAGTGTCCTTCGCCAAAGATGCGCCGATCCACCGGCACCCCGCCCAGATTCATGCTGCGCAGGGCACTGCGGTCGGCAAGCTGCAGGTCCGGCTTGTTTTCAGACCAGGAGGTCTCCACCTGATGATGCCAGTTCCACCAGTGGTCTGCATCGGCGCCGCCGTCCAGCACCCCCTTGCCGGTAACGGCAATGTCCTGTGCATCACAGGCATACAGCAGGGCGCTGAAATTGTAGCAGGGACTTGCCTCCCAGTGGGAGAACACCAGCGGGTAGTTTTCTGCCGGGTCATCGGGCACAAACTGCACCAGAGTATCCTCCGATGCAAGGTGCAGCTCCACGCCGTTTTTCAGGTGCAGCGCACCGGTGCGGTAGACGCCCGGCTGCAGGACCAGCGTTCCGCCTCCCTGCCGGCTGAGGTCGTCGATCGCCTGCTGCAGCTGTCGGGTCTGCATCTGTCCCGGCACCGGCTCCACCTGCATCCGGTTTTTGCCGATGCAGGGCAGCTGGATCTGGGACAGGATGGTATTGCGCAGCTCGTTTTTGTTCATGGGGAAAACTCCCTTACTCTTTGCTATTGATGGAATGCTCCAAAAGAAATGTCAGATATTCTGCAAGGTCTTCTTCGTGCCACTGGTGAGTGCCGGGGCAGATCTGGTGCCGGAGGTTTTCCGGTGCACCCAGCAGCCGGTACGCCTCGGCGGCGATCGCCACCTGCTCCTGAGCGTTTACCACGCCCCGGGGACCGTTGAGCCGGTCCTCCCGGCAGGACTGCACCCACAACGGGCGGGGTGCAATGAGGCTGGCGATATCGCCCATGTCCAGATGCTCCCACAGGTGGGGCACATAGTTGCAGGAACAGTTGTTGTTCAGGATCAGCAGGGCGTCCCGGTAGCCGTACATGTAGCCGCTGATGGCGGCAAACTTTACCCGGTCGTCCAGCGCCGCCAGCCACAGCGTCTGCATCCCGCCGCCGGAAAACCCCACGGCCCCCAGACGGTCTGTGTTGAAGCGCCGGTCCTCTTCCAGCCAGTCGATGAGTCTTGCCAGGTCCCAGGTCAGCATCCCCAGTACCGGGATGCCCAGAGGCTCTCCCATGTGTGCCAGCCGGTAGCAGTCGCCCTTCAGTCCTTCCGGCAGCCGCCGGGTGTCCTCCTGGTCCTCCCGCCGCTCTCCAAAGCCCCGGCAGTCCGGGCACACCGTCACGCAGCCCTGTTTTGCCAGCTGCAGACCGTAATCGTAATGGTAGTGGTCGATCTTTTCGGTAATGGGCGGGTAGTCCCGCACACCGGCGACCGAGTACTTTCCGGCGCCGTTGTGTCCCGGAGGACAGAGGATCACCGGGGTGTCCTTTCCGGCACCGGCAGGCACCAGAAGGAACAGGGTCATCCAGACCTCCGGTTCCACCTGGATCCTCCAGTGCTCCCGGCGGATACCCTCCTCTGTGAAGACGGTCTCCATTCGGCGAGCATCTTGTATACAACGTTCCATTTTACATGTTCCCAACAGGGAATGCAAAAGGCTTCGGGTATCTTCCCGCCATTGCCGGAATTCCTCCGGGGTGCTGCCCCGGAAAGCGTCCTGCCGGGCGTAGCGGTCGTACTTGCGCAGCATGGAGGCAAGGGAACCGTAGAACCTCTCCTGGGCAGGCAGCTGCTCCGGCTCAGTCATCGTTGATGTCCTCGCCGATGTTCTGGGCAGCAGCAGGAGCCTTTGCAGACTTCTTTGCCTTCAGGTGGTCAGAGACATAGGGCCACACCACGCACAGCACGGCGATGATGAGCAGGATGAAGGAGACCGGGCGGGTAAAGAAGGGTGCGTAGCTGCCGTGGGCGTAGCTGATGCCCTGACGGAAGTAGCGCTCAAGCTTGCTGGACAGGATGAAGGCCAGAACTAGCGGGCTGGTAGGCAGACCGGCCACACTCATGAACAGAGCCAGCAGGCAGAGAGCCAGCATGACGTAGATGTTGAACATGGTGTTGGAGATGCCGTAGCCGCCGATGAAGCTGATGACCAAAATAACAGTATACAGATAATGATAGGGGATCTTCAAGATATACGGAAACCAGCGCTTGGTGATGATCTGGATGAGGTAGGTGACGATGGCGGAGACCATGACGCAGGCGAAGATGAGCATGGCCAGATCGGGCTGCTCAGTCATAAACAGAGGGCCAGCCTGCAGGCCGTGGATGGTCAGGCCTGCGATGAGCATTGCGGTGATGCCGTCACCGGGGATGCCCAGAGCCATCATGGGGATGAGGGCACCGCCCAGAGAAGCGTTGTTTGCGGTTTCAGAAGCCCACACACCGGCGGGGTTGCCCTTACCGAAGGTCTCAGGCTCCTTGCTGATGCCCTTGGCATAGCCATAGGCGACCATGTTGGAGATGCCGGAGCCCATGCCGGGCAAGAAGCCGATCCACAGACCGGAAGCGAATGCAAAGATAATGGTCTTGATGTTTTCGATGATGTCCTTGAAGCCGATGCCAAGCCCCTTCATGTTCTTGACGTCCACATCGGGCATCTTTGCCTCGCCCTTGGCGTTGTCACGGATGATCTGGCACATGGCGAACATACCCAGCATCTGTGCAACGGTGCTGATGCCGGAGGTGAGGTACACATTGCCAAAGGTGAAGCGGGTAGCGCCGTTGATGGGGTCCATGCCGATGCAGCCCATGAGCAGACCGATGCCGGCGGACATGATGCCCTTGAAGATGTTGCCCTTGGACAGGGAGGCAATAAGGGTAATGGCGCAGAAGCACAGGGAGAAGTATTCCCAGGGTCCCAGATGCAGAGCCGCCTCTGCGATCACCGGGGACAGCACGGTGGCGATCGCCACAGAGCACACGGTGCCGATGAAGGAAGCGGTCATGCCGATGCCCAGCGCCTTGCTTGCCTGTCCCTTTTGGGTCATGGGATAGCCGTCAAAGCAGGTGGCAATGGCAGAGGAAGAACCGGGGATGCCGATGAGCACCGCCGAGATAAAGGTACCGGACACGCCGCCGATCCAGATGGCAAGCAGCATGACAAAGGAAGTCTCGGTGGAAAGACCAAAGGTGATGGGTAGCAGCAGAGCGATGCCCAGAGTAGCGGACAAACCGGGGATTGCACCAAAGACGATGCCCAGCGCGACCATGGCAAAGATCAGCAGCAGGTTCAGCGGCTTCATGCAGACCAGTAAAGCAGAAAGATATGCAGCCATTTATTTTCCCTCCTTAGCCGCCGAACAGAACGCCGGCGGGCAGTTTGATCTGGAACGCAAAGACGAACATTGCGTAGAGCACAGCCGTGACGACCACCGAGATGATGACGGTGGACACGGGCTTAACTTCGCTGTTGCCCTTCAAATCATAGATAAAGGCGGCGGTTGCAAACGGGGTGGTGATCACAAATCCCAGATAGGTCATAGCCACGGCGTAGATCACCAGCATCAAAAAGCTCTTGGTGACCTTGATCACGCCGCCCTTGGGGAAATAGGGCTTTTCGGCAATCTCGCGCTCCTTGTAGCCCTTGACGATGAGGGCAATGGAGCTGATGCCGATCAGGAAGATAGCCACATACGGCAGCAGCCGGGGACCCGGCTCCAGCAGATTGGCCGGCTGGCGGACCTGCTGGGTCATGATGAAGAAGAAAATACAGGTAAGCAAGCCAACGATGCCTGTTACCATATCGTGTCTCATTTTCATGGAAGTACCTCTCGCTTTTCTCAAAAACAGCCCGGAGAGGAGAAGCTCCGGGCTGTCTATTTAGGAGGATCTACACTTTTCAGAGAAAGACTTCTGTGCAGATAAAAAGTGCAGTCGATGGCAGAATTTTGGGTTAGCCCTGAACGTACATACCGAGGTTCTTTGCGATGTTGACGAGTTCATCGTACTCTTTCTGATGCAGCTCCTCGGACTCCTCAAGGTCGTGCCAGCCGGGGATGTGGCCGATGCCTGCGATGCCATCATGGACAGTGGGGTCGTTGACAACCTCTTCCATGGCTGCGTTCATCTGCTTGACCATGGTCTCGTCCATGCCGGCAGGTCCCATCAGGTAGTGGTAGACCAGCATGTAGCAGTCCTTGAAACCCTGCTCCTGCAGAGTCTTGTAGTTTTCAGGCAGCTCAGCGGGGTACTGGTCGATGGTGATGCCGTCGCCCGCCACGGTGCCGATGACCTTCAGCTTGCCGGCCTTGGAATACTCCTGAGCGTTGCCCAGACCCACGACACCGATGTCGATGAATCCACCGGCCAGATTGGTCAGACGGTCAGACTCGGAAGCACATTCAACCTTGTTCAGCTCGATGCCCAGAACACTGCACAGCTTGCCGAACAGGAAGGTGTTTGCACCTGCAGCCGGCATACCGGCGTTCAGCTCATTGGGATGAGACTTTGCGTAATCGACGAAGCCCTGAAAGTCATCGTAAGGTGCGTTTGCAGGAACAGCCAGTGTAGAGAAGCCGTTGTCCTGCAGGCAGGCGATCAAGGTGAAGTCGGTCATGGGGTTTACGGTAGCGTTGCCGGTGATGTACTGGATGTTCAGTGAAGAGGTAGCCAGCGTCAGGGTGGTGCCGTCCGGCTTTGCGTTGGCGACGGTCTGGTGGCCGACGGTGTTGGAGTCGTAGTTGGTGACGGTGGTCTTGAGACCGTAGATGCGGTTCAGACCCTCACTGTAGTAACGGATTGCCAGATCGGAACCGCCGCCTGCCTTGCCGGGAACCGCCAGCGTGATGGTCTCATTCTTGGGGAAGCCGATGCCGTCAGCGGCAGCGGTGCCGGCTGCGGATGCAGCAGTGCTGGCGGAGGAAGCGGCGCTGGAGCTGGAGCTGGAGCCGCCGCAGGCGGACAGGGCAAGGGCTGCAGCAGCAACGGCGCTGCCCTTGAGCATGGATCTTCTGGTGATCTTCTTCATTGTTAGTCTCCTTCTTTTCCGGTGATCATTCTGCGTTGGTTGAGGTGTTACCCTCTCTATGCTTTTATTGTACAACCTGCCGCTTCACTTTACGATACACAAGAATTCCGTTTTTTCATAACGATTTGTTCACAGCAGCTTGCAATTCCTTTTGTGGTCCTTTATACTTATTATGGAAAAAATTTTCCATATTCCCCAGCACTTTGCAGATTTCTGGCTAAAATCCGACTTTTTACCATTTTGTAACAAAAGGGAACTGCTATGAATACCCGTCAGTATTATTACCTTTCCACCATTGCAAATTATGGCAATCTGAGCCATGCGGCGCAGGCGCTCCACGTCTCCCCCTCGGCGCTGAGCAAGTTTCTTGCAGAGTGCGAGCGCACCTTTGGCTTTGCTTTGTTCCTGCGGTACAACCGCCGCCTGTACCCAACCGCCGTGGGACGGTATGTGGTGGAATGCGCACAGAAGATCCTTGACGAGCAGAACCGTATGCTGCTGACCATGAAAGAGGTCACCGGCGGCAACCGCAAGGCGATCCGTCTTGCCACCGCCCCCAACCGGGGCGCCATCATCTTCAGCAAGATCTACAACCAGTTCTCCCGCCGGTACCCGGACATCTCCCTGAGCCTCACCGAGCTGTATGCCGCCGAGCAGCCGGGAGCCATCGCCCGGGGACTGGTGGACCTGGCACTGGGCGCCGGTGCCACCAGCAGCGAGATCACCGACATCCCCATTGCCCACGAAGAACTGCTGGTGTCCCTGCCTGCCTCCCACCCACTGGCAAAGCAGGAGACCATCCATCTGGCAGACCTGCGGGACACTCCCTTTGTATTGCAGGGTCCCCGCCACAGCATCCGGCTCATTGCAGAGCAGCTTTTCCAGCAGGCGGGGTTCCAGCCCGTAGTCGCCTTTGAGTCCAACGACGTTATCCTGCTGGACTCCATGATGCATCAGGCAGTGGGAGTGGGGCTGGTAAGCAACGCTCACGTATTTCCCTGCAGCGAACTTGCCTACCGTCCGCTGAATCCTCCTGTGCACCAGACCCTGCACCTGCGTTTCCCGCTGGGGCACACCCTTACGGAGCCGGAGCGGTATCTGGCAGGTCTGCTGATCACTGAACGCCTCCGCGATCCCCGGTACAAGCCCACCGACGACCCGCTGGTGGACCAGCTGCTGCAAGAAGTGCTCTCACCCTCTCAGCTGGCAGACACCGGCAGCCTGCCCCGGGAGGCAGTGGGCACCGCCCTGCAGACCATGCAGGAGGTGAACCTTGACAGCCGGGTGATGGAGTATTTGATTTCTATCGTGGAGGAGCAGAGTCTTTCCCGGGCGGCAGAGCGGCATTTTTTGGCGCAGTCCGCCCTTTCCCGCCACCTGCGTGCCGTGGAGGAGATGGTGGGCACTCCCCTGTTCACCCGGGAGCACAACCGGCTGCGTCCCACCAGTGCCGGAACCATCTTTGTAAACAACGCCCGGAACATCCTCCACATCGAAAACGAGATGTTTGCCCACACCAAGTCCTACCGGCAGGGACGCGGCGGCAAACTGTATATCAGCTGTGACCCCCTGTTTGCCAAGGCGCTGCGGGACCACGCCCTGCCTGCATTCTGCGCCCGGCACCCGGATATCCAGCTGACCATCCGTGAGGAGAACCGGGAGCAGACCTTGGAATCCCTGATGAACTCCTCCACAGATCTGGGCATCTTTCTTTCCTCCCAGCCCCGGCAGGACCTGCTGCACTGTCAGGTACTGACCCTTACGGAGATGGTCTACTGCTTTGCCCCCTGCCGCTGCCCGGAGGGATGGCAGCCCGGGGATCTGTTCCCCGGGGGGCTGGACCCCCGCCCCCAGCTAATGGCATCGGCAGGCTCCACCCTCCGGACCCTGCAAGACGCCCTGCTGCCCCAGATGTTCGGGCAGCTGCCCCCCGCTGCCTGTGAGGCGGATACCTCCATCCTGCGGCAGCTAGCAAATATTGGCATTGCCGATTCCCTGCTGCCCCTGAACCTGATGGAGCGCCGCCACCATCCCCGGTGCGCTGCGTTGGACCCGCCCCAGCCTTTGTATCTGCTGCTGGCACACCATGTAGGACGCACCCTGCCCCCGGTGACCGACGAGCTGATAGAACTGATCCGCACCTCCCTTACCGATGTGCTGGCACTTCCATAAATCAGTCGGTGCACCGTCTTTTGCAAAACGAAACATCCGCAGCAACGGTCTTCCCGGTCTGAATGTCGGCAAGCCTGCTGAGGAAGTCCAAAAACCGGGAGAATTCGCCCCCGGCACCGTCCTGTGATATGCTACCCCCAGAGTAGACAGAGTAAAAAACAAAACTCTGAATACTCTGGGGGGTAGCATGTCAATCTGTGTGGGGGTGCTGTTGCTATTGAAGGTCTGAAAGCAAATTCGACCGTTCAAAGTCGCTGTTTTTTTATTTTCCCGATCAATTTATCTTATCTATCCGGACATAGCAGTTACACGCCCGGTTCAGAAATTCATAATCGTGCGTGACGACAAACAGAATATTCATATCGGGTCTGAGTTTTCTCGGTGGTGCCCTTTTCCTCCGCAAAAAATCGTTCTACATTTTTCTGTGCCCGAACCAGTTTCTGCATCTCGTTCCGTGCCTTGCGGTAGTCCGGGTAGGCTGCTTTCTTTTTGGTCAGCAGCTCTGCAAACTCCGCATCCAACTCCTTGACCTTAGGCAATTTTTGCAGTCCGGCCTCGTCAAAGGCAGTTTTCGCCGCCTTGTGCAGAGTGATCTCCTCTCGGTGGGCTTCCAAAAACTTTTTGCTGTACCCGGCTTTCCGATAGGCGGCGTACACTTCACGGGTCTTGGCATAGTTGATAATGTGGGTTTTCAGGATAGCAATTTCTGTCAGCCTTGCTTCCGCTGCCTTGATGGAATCCCCCATAGCATGATAGCGTTCTGTTGCTGCCGTTGCACGTTCCCGCAGCTCCTCGGCACTGCTGATTTTCTGCTCTTGTAAGAACAGCAGAGTTTTGGACATCTCTTTCAGATTGAACTTCGTTGCCCACTTTTTATAGCCGACACTTTTGCCCTCTGCCATTTTTCCCTGAATGTCCACCAGCAACTGGAAGGGCTGTTCTTTGGGCGGCTGCTTCTGGTACGGTTGGTGTTTCGCCTTGCCCTCCAGCACCGCTTTGATCTCGTCCTCACCATAGCCGGTGCCCAGAGTGCGGAACCGGATAAAGCGCTTCTGCCCTTTTCCCTTCACCGCCGTGTACTTGCCACGCTTCGCCTCATAGCCCTGCTGCTCCAGTTTTTGCAGAAAGACTTCAAAATCCTTCGGCTGTTCTGCAAGGATGGTGTCGATGATTCCGCACAAGCGGTCACGATTACTCTCCTTGGGAGGATAGAGAACACGCTTCTGCCGTTCCCGGTAGGGTTTCTTCTCAATGATGGACAACTGATGCTCTAAACAAATCAGGTCACTCAACCGCTGCACTGCCAACGCCGAAAAGAAAAAATCCCGAAACTTTCTGGTGCCATCCAACGCTGTTGAGTTGAAGATCACATGGTTGTGGATGTGCTGCCGGTCTGTGTGCGTTGCCACCACAAAGGCGTGCTTGCCCTTGGTAAAGCGCATGGCCAGTTCGTAGCCCACCTTATTAGCCTCCTCTGCGGTGATTTCCCCCGGACGGAAGGACTGCCGTATCTGATAAGCGATTACATCACTTTTCTGCCTGCGTCCGTTCACAAGGTCGTACTGCCGCTTGGTGAGCAGAAATTCTTCATCTGCCGTCAGGGCGCTACAAGCATAGCTGCTGACAAACTGCCCCTGCTCAGTCTTGTCCGGGTTTTCGATATAGTCCGTGCGTTTTTTCAGGCAGGCCGCAACGGTCATGCCTTTGTTTTTGTGCAATGCAATCAGCCGTGTTGCCGCCAGCATCATCACCCCCTTTGCAACAAAAATGCCGCCCGAAGGCGGCATCAAGATTATTTGGATATTTTTTCGTAATCGGCAGCACCCGTCAGATATATTGCCTTGTATCTGGCGCATTCCAACTCGTTGCAGATCTCATCCAAAGCAAGGTATTGCTTCCGCGCTTCTTTGCTGATAAGGCTCTGCCGGGCTTTTTCAACTGCTCTTTTGGCTTTTTTCAGTCGCTGGTACTCTTCGTCCTCACCCAGCATCTCAGAAAAAATCGTGCTGTTGTGCTCAAACTACTGCGTCCCAGGACACGCTTATTCTCCTTAGGCTGTTTGTCTATCTTCAAATATCATCATAGGTGATGAGCTCGACGCCCTGCTCATCTAACCATTTCTTCATGGCTGGATCGGTGAGCATCGTCACCTCTTTGGCACGGTTAAGAGTAAGTGAACTGGAACAAAGGAGAAAGTCATCAATATATCCAGGGTGTCCTACGAATACGGCTGGTTTTCCTGGTGTGGCGTTCCGCACCCCGCTCTTAAGAGTTTCCCAGGGATCATAGTTTGGCTTCATGGAGTTCATTGGACAAATGGTGAGCGGCCTGCCGCTAAAGGTACCCGTTCCATCAAAGTTCATAGCGTTGTATTTAAGGCCATACTTCTCGGCCACAATTTTCAGCCCAGCGATAAGATTCTTGCTCATTACAGCATGAGCCTCAAAGTAGCTGGGGTCATGTCCTACCAATTCCTTAAAACGATGGTATTGGGCCTCAATTTCTATGACCATTTCCTCCAAGACTGTAAATTCTCTACCAATTGCCCAAGCTTCCCGATAGGCTTTGCTGCTTTTCAGGTTTCCATTCTCATCCAACAGGCTGGGAATCAGCTTGGGATCGGCACAGGGCTTTCCAATACACAGATTGGTGTGCTGGCCGATACATACTCCGGTACCCTCCAACAGTTTGAGACCATGGGCGGCGGCAGCCATATTAGGCATAAGGCCCACCGAACGAACAATACCCGATTTCACTGACTTCTCGATGCCGTAGTTTACGCCCTCAGAATAGCCAATGTCATCAGCGCGAACAATGAGTTGGAGCTTTTCCATCACTCATCTGATCCCCTTTCACTTATTTATATTTAACTGCTTCTTGTGTAGAAAGCGATTTACCTGCAACCCATCCCCAGCCCACAGACGGAACCGGGGATGGGCAAAACGTAGTTTTATCCCTTAAGCTCTTCTTTGCTGAAACCGATAAAGTAAGTTGCCACAGTGGCTACCACCATAGACAGAACACATGCAATGACACCGTTGACCAGGTTGGCAGTAGTTCCGCCGGTAAAGCCAATGACACTCAGGAAGCTTGTACCACTTCCCAGTACGTACTGGCAAACATTAGTGATGCCCATATAAGCGCCGCCCAAAAAACCTCCGAGCATCAAGGGAATGAAGCAGCGCTTGTACTGGAGACACAGGCCATACAAAGTAGGCTCGGTAACACCACCAATGATACCGGAAATGAAGAAACCCAGGCTCATAGACTTGTCCTCTTTTTTCTTCATCCGCAGGAACGCGCCCAAAGCCACGCCGAAGCAAGCCCAGGTAGCGCAGTTAGCCCCTAAAATGGCGCCGCTTTGATAGCCTTGTTCAAAGAAGAGGATAAAGAACGGCATAGAGACCACCATGTGCATACCAGTCATAACCAGAAGTTCCCAAATAGCACCGAGGACGGCCACGCCCAGGAAACCAGTAGCGTTGCCAAACGCCACAATGCCGCCGCCAAGCAAATTGCCCGCAATTGTTCCAATGGGGGCTAAGACCAAAAGAGCAACGGGAGTAGTAATTAACATCGTGAGAAACGGGGTAAAGATGGTGCTTAAAGAGCTGGGCATGACCTTCTCGATCTGCTTATAAACCAAAGCCAGGAAAGCCACTGACACCACAGCAGGCAACAGCGTCTGGCTGTAATTTGTCATGGTAACCGAGATGCCAAAGATAGTGAAGGGCGTTTTGTCAGTTACCATCTGCATAAAGCCAGGTGCCAAGAGAATGCAGCCCATATAAGCACCAAGAGCAGGCGTGACTTTTAGTTTTTTAGCAGCGTTAAATCCTGCCAAAATCGGCATGAAATAGAAACCAGCATTGAAAACAAAATCCAGCAGTAGATAGGTATGGCTCTCTACGGTAAGTATGCCGAACATAGAAGGACCCAATATGGCCTGTACAGCCTTAAACAGACCAGCTGCCATCATAACAGGGACCAGGGGGGTTACGCAGCTTGCCAGGTAGCCCATGATGTTGGAGGCGATTTTTTTCGGGGTCAGTTTTTCCTTGGGCGCATCCAGTTTTTCGTTGATCGTTTCCTGAGCGGCCAGGCCCGTCAGACTGCAGAATTCCCGGTAAACCTTGGGCACATTCTGGCCAATTACGATCTGGAACTGCCCGCCGGTCTGGACCACGCCAAGCACGCCGGAGATGCTCTTGACCTCCTCCTCATTGGGAAGGCCCATATCTTTAAGGGTCAGACGCAGTCGGGTCATGCAGTGGGTAGCCGAGGTCACGTTATCCTTGCCGCCAACAGCGGCCAGAACGTCCTGAGCGATTTTTTTGTTGTCAGTTGCCATGGTACTCTCTCCTTTTTGAACAGTGTTAGTTTTATTTTATGGCGTCGGGCCCAACGCCTAAAATACAAAAAAAAGACCTTCAGCACAGTCAGCGCAAAAATATCGCCCACTGTGTTGAAAGGTCAAGCCCCCTCGCAGGGTAACAAATCCTTTTTATAGCATATTCACTTTTGAATCTATTCGATTTCTTTGCTGCGCACCCGATTTATGTGCATGATGAGGTAGAGTTTTTCCTCTTCCGTTAACTCCGCGTCCCAGTTGCTCTTCAGATACTCTCCGATTCTGTCCACGCATCCTGATACCACTTCATACTCGTCCCGAATCGACTCATACATCTGGGTATTGACGCTGTCGATGTGCGTATCGTCAAAAATGCGTTTTAGGAGATACTGCACATGGGTGGCGAAGCGGGCGTAGCTAAAGGTATCTCGCTGGACCGTAATACCCAGCTCGTGCTCAATGATCTGTGTAGTCCGCTCCAAGATGTCCTCATACCGCTCCTCAATGCTGGCCTCAGCTTGGTTGGACTGGCCGGTTCGGGCATTGATGAAGTGCATGGCCACGCCTTGAACCTCCCCCTTTGGAAGCCGTGTCTTGAACTCCTGCTCCAAATTAGCTACTATCCGTCGACCCACACTGATCTCTAATGGGTAGTCGGTCTCCATCGCATAGATAGAGGGCATGGGGATGTAAATGCCCTTCTGGGCTCGCTCCATAGCGAAAGCCAGGTGGTCGGCTAAAGTTAGGATTAGGTTGGAATTCGTTTCATAGGGAAGGGTATCCTGGATAGCTGTTATCTGCCTGGCTGTAAAATCAATTACTTTGACTGGAATATCATTTAGAAGAGATAGATACTGACTGTTTAAGTCGTAAAAAGTTCGTTCTATTTTTGCGAGCGGTATTTCAGCAGGCGGCTTTACAAAACCCACGCCCTTTCCAAACACCACTACTTCCTTACCGCGGCTGTCCAGACAGAGGGAGACATTATTATTGATGTTTTTTACAACGATCATACATATCCCTCCGAGCCCACAAAAATAAAACCGCAGGCGTACACAAAAGCACCGAATTACATTTCCCATGCCTTTGCGGACAAGCCTCCGGAGAGTAACAAACCGCTTTATTTTTCTATATTATAGATTTTTAATATGAAAATGTCAAGCTGTGAATTTCACCAAGAAAACTCCGCAGAATTGTGCATTATAACGAGGAAAGGAAGCGGCTCATTTAGATTAACTTTGATAGACAGATGATTGACAAAATATTATCGGAACAGACTGCCGTGACCCTAGAAACTCAAGATCCAAGGTTCAGAATGCTCCGATAATATTTATCCATTATGAGTACACCGTGATCAGGATTGCCTAAAAGTAATCTATAAATAGTTACAAATGAATTTGTTTTAATACTGGCAGCAGATTACGCAATATGAAACGATATCCGTCTGCATACATATGCATACCTTCCACTGTAAAATCTGCTTTGAGATTACCGTCTGCATCTGTCAGTCCATCATTCAGATTCAGGTATTCCGCACCATACTTCTGTGCTAACTTTTTGACAGCTTCGTTGGCTGCCGCAATTCGCGTATTTGTCCTGTGACGGAATACTTCCTTCAGGTAGGGAATATCTGTAACATTAGGGTTTACCGGGTAATAGGCTAGCAGATAGAGCTTGGTCTGAGGCAAGTGCTGACGGACAGCTTGCAGGATTTTTTCGTAGTTAGAAATCAGTCTGTTTTGGTCATAATCAGGTCCATTCAGATCATTCGTCCCGATGTTCAGGAACAGATGAGAGGGCTCCAGCTCGAAGATACAGGCATCCAGAGCCTGCAACATTTCCGCAGTGGTAAAACCGCCCACACCCCGGTTGTAGATGGTGAAGGGAAGCTGATCGTCCAGCAAAAACTCATAAATGGGGAACTGCTCCATCAAACTGGAACCGGCGAACACGATTTGTCCTTTTCGTACATAGCGGTTCAGATGATGATAGCGGGTGATTTTGTCAGCTTTTTCCCGCTTTAGATTTTCCTGATAAAATGTATCAAAGTCCATCGTAGAACCTCCTGTCTTTTATAAAACCATTTGTCCAATTATAACGATCAGTGGCAAACAGATCAAGGAGAACAACGTTGAGAACACCACAATCTTACTGGCGTAGACATAGTCCTTGTTCAGCAGTTGGGAGTAGGCTGCTACATTGGCCCCCACTGGAGCGGCGGCACATATCAAAACAGCTAAGGCGATGTCTCGCCGGACAGGCAGGGCCCATAGGACCGCAATGGAAACCACCGGGACCAGAAGCAGACGGACGGCACATACCTGATAGAGTTTTTTATCAGTGAACAGGGTCCTTGGGGATTCTTTGGCCAGATAAACCCCCAGAATCATCATGGCGAGAGGGGTATTCAATGCACAGATTCCCTGAAGGGCATTGCCCAGCAGAGCCGGCATTGCGTCTCCCCATCCAGTGACAAAGAGGATCAGACCTACTCCAATGCCCACCATAGGGGGATTCCAGAAAATCCGGCCAAGGGAAAGAGGGGTTTTCTTTTCCCGGATTACGTCCATGCCATAGGTCCATTGCAGGGCGTTGAGCAAAGCCACAAAGGGTACCGCATACAATACGGCTTCGCTCCCCAGCACGGCTGTGACCAGCGGAATGCCCATAAATCCGGCGTTGGAAAAGGCGGCGCTGAAATGCTCCAGCGGGGCGTGGGGATACAAAATATGGGCTATACCGATGGCTAGCGCCAGCAGCAGCGCGGCCAAAAGCCAGCTGACTGCCAGATCTGCCAGTTTCTGCACCGCAAAGGGAACACAGAAACTATTGATGATGATGGCGGGGATTACGAGTTTCACCAGCAATGCAGCCAGATCGCGACTGCCTTCCGAAGTAATGATGTGGAAGCGGAACAGCTCATAGCCCAAAAGCAGATAGATCAGCATAAGCACCAGCTGTTGGGCTGTCAATCCAAACAGTTCCACTATTACTTTTCCCCCTTCCGGGTCAGGAATCCCAGCAGAGCCTCAGCAGAAGCCTTGGCGCCGCCCAGGCTCTTCATATCTGCGCTGAATTCCGCAGCGGTGGCCTTGTAGGAGGGCTCGGTCAGCAGTTTCACGATGGCGGCCTTCAGGCCCTCGCTCGTGATGGCGTTCTTGTCCAGGAAGGCGCAGCCCAGCCCCAGCTTTTCGATCTGCCGGGCGGTGATGGCCTGCTCCTCCATCTGGGGGATGGCGATCATGGGCACGCCGTAGTAGATGGCCTCGCCGGTGCCCCCCATGCCGGCGTGGGTGATGAACACCGATGCCTGGGACAGGATGTCCAGCTGGGGAACCATCTGGCCTACTTCCACGTTGGCGGGGATGTCCTTCAGGCTGGCGGGGTCGATGGAACCCAGGGCTGCGAAGACGTTGATGTCCAAGTCCCGGACTGCGTCAAACAGGATAGGGTAATACTCCGGCCAGTTGTTGAAGGCGGTGCCCAGGGAAGAGTACAGCAGGGGTTTGCCGTTGTCGGGGGCCTTCCAGCTGCCGAAGGCGGTCCGCTTGCCGATCTGGACCCCGGTGAACACAAAGTTGTCTCCAAAGGTCTCGTTGTGGGGCACCAGCCGCTTTTGCATCATCACCAGGTTGAAATCTCCGTGGCCGTCGAAGATTTCCTTCACCGTCATTTTGCGGCAACCGTATTTCTTCACAAAGCCCTTGGCGATTTCATCGACGGCTTTGCGGAGGGGATGCTCCGCCGGGACGCTCTCAAAGCCAGCGGCCATGGAGTAGCTGTCGTTGGAGGGGTAGCTGGTGTACAGCATCACGTTGGGGACATGGAGGGCGTCGGCGGCAATGGTGCCGGCGATACCGGCAAAGTCGTGGACGATGGCGTCGGGCTTGTCGGCTTTCAGCACCTCCAGGATGGGGTCGATGTAGCTGCCGGCCTCATTCAAAAAGAGGAAGGGGACGGTGGCGCCCACGTCCTCATCGGCGCCGCCTTCCTGCTGGCCGGCCTGCTGTGCCATCCAGGAGGGCACGGCTACGAACCTGGCCCCGGTGGGCTCCACAATATTCTTGAACTGTTCGGTGGAGAAGTAGGTCACCCGGACCCCCTGTTTCACCAGTTCGGTCACAAGGGCCAGGGTGGGGTTAACATGGCCGAAAGCTCCGAGGGAAACAAAAGCAATATGCATAGAAATACTCCTTTCCATAGAGGCAGCTGCTTTACAGTTCCTCGCCGTTGGTCTCAATCACATGCTGATACCAGTAGAAGGAGTCCTTGGGGGTCCGTGCCAGCGTGCCATTCCCCTGATCGTCCCGGTCCACATAGATCAGACCATATCTTTTCTTCATCTCGCCGGTACTGGAGGAAACCTGGTCGATACAACTCCACATGGTATAGCCAATGGTCGGGATTCCATCCTCACAAATGGCCGCTTTCAGCGATTCGATATGACGACGGAGATAATCGATCCGATAGGGGTCATGTACAGAACCATCTGTCTCCAGCACATCTGATGCACCCAGACCGTTCTCTACGACAAACAAGGGCTTCTGATATCGGTCATAGAGGTAACGCATGCTTAACCGCAGACCCATTGGATCGATCTGCCATCCCCATTCATTAGACGGCAGATAGGAGTTTACAATTCCTATGACCACATTGCCCTTTGCCTTTTCGGCGCGCTCTCTGCTGCCTGTCTGAGTTAATGAGTTATAGTAGCTGAATGCGATATAGTCCACCGTGCCTTTTTTCAGAATCTCCAGATCTCCCTGCTCCATTTGCAGGATGACACCTTGGCGATCCAGCTGTTTCAGCAGACGCTGAGGGTACTCACCCCGCACCTGTACGTCGGGGAAAGCCAGCATCCCCGCCATCATATCATCGGCAGCTCTGACATCCAGTGGGTTACAGGTTTCGGGGTATACTCTGCCAAAGAGGGTCATACAGCCAATTTTGAAATTTGGATTGATTTTATGGCCCAGTAGTACAGCTTTGGCGCTGGCAACAAATTGATGATGGGCCGCCTGATAAGTAACCTGCATCCGGTTTTCATCAGGACGAATCTGAATTCCTGCAGTACGCCAGGTATCAAATTCCAGGGCATTCATTTCGTTGAAAGTCATCCAGTATTTTACTTTGTCTTTGTAGGCAGTAAATACCGCTTCGCAATATCGAGTGAAGAAATCCACCACACGGCGATCTCGCCAGCCGCCGTATTTTTTCACGAGGCCGAGAGGCATCTCGTAATGGCTCAGGGTCACCACCGGCTGGATGCCATATTTCAGACATTCGTCGAACAGATCGTGATAAAACTGCAAACCCGCGGGATTAGGTGACAATTCATCTCCGTCCGGGAAGATTCGGCTCCAGGCAATGGATGTGCGGAAGCACTTGAATCCCATCTCTGCAAAAAGGGCCACATCCTCTTTGTAATGATGGTAGAAATCCACCGCCACATGATTCGGATAATACACACCATCTTCGATACTTTCTGTCATCTGACGTTTGACGGTTTTGCTACCCGCAGTCATGACGTCCATAATGCTTAAACCTTTGCCATCCGCATCATAGGCACCTTCCATCTGATTGGCCGCAGCCGCTGCTCCCCACAAAAATGGTTCTGGGAATTTACTCATAAACAATCCTCCAATTCAGCAATTTCTCAGTTTCAGGCAGGAATTTTAATAGAAACTTTGTCTGCCTGCGATGGACATATTGTCAAAACCATCTAATACTCTAAAGCCTTGAAAGTGAGTACAGTTGGGGTGCAATTACATTGTATTTATGCCCCATTGATACTTCAAAATTCCTCCATGAGCTTCACAGTTTATTTAAACTAATAAGTGGTGCCTGCCTACTACTCGCTTTTCAAAATAATTTTTCCACTTCAAAAAAAATGGAGACTCCTCCTAACACACACAAACATACAACAACATGCTTGTATGTGCAAGGAAAAGCCTCCAAAGAGTAACAAACCTTACATATTTTTTGTATTTTACCACTGTTAATGCAGTTTTGTCAATCGTCATATGCACCAAAATAGCGCTTAAATTTTGTACGTTATAATAAATTTCGTTTTGTGGAGCCAAGCCTTTTTGCGCACATTATATTCAGAATCTGATGTTGGGGGCAAAAGGTCAAAGGTAAAAAATTACGATAAATAAACGAAAGATACCCAATATGGTAGGAAATGTGATATACTATAAGCACATCGAAGAAGAAGGTGTGCGTATGTCTTTCAAGGAAAACGGATTTCAGCAGATATCATTCTTCTAGTTTTTTGCAGTCTGCTGCCCCTGCAAGATACATCGCCTTATATCAGGTGCATTCCAGCTCATTGCAGATCTCATCCAAGGCGAGGTATTGCTTCCACGCTTCTTGGCTGATGATGCTCTGCAAGGCTTTCTCTGCCGCTATTTTGGCGTTTTTCAGCCGTTGATAGTTTTCGTCCTCGCCCAGCATTTCAGAAAAAATCGTGCTGCTGTGCTCAGAATAACAAGCCTCCAATTTTTGGTTTTCCATAGCACCCCTCACAATCCGGCAACCCAGCCACTAAAACGCTCTGCTGTATCTGCAATCAAAGTGCCCATGAAAATCAACACAAAGCAGCCAAACTCTGCCACCAGTAAGATCAAAAACTGCATCCACTCCCGGCAGTACAGCGTATAAAGGCCGCAGCCAAAAATATACAGCATGGGCAGAGCCAGCACAAACGCCGACAGGTTCAGCGTCCATTTCAGCATCAGCGCAAGGAAAGCAGTAATCAGCCAAAACGGGAAAACGATCATCTTAAAAACGAACCTCATATCCAGCACCTGCCTTTCTTTCGTCCCTATTATAAAGGTGTCAACCCCTGCGCTGCAAGGATGTCAACCCGTATGTACCCCGCAGCCCTCCAACTGCGGGGAAAATTTTAGAGTTCTGCCAGCCGGGAAAGAATCTGCCGACCAATGTCGATCAGCTCGTCCAGCCGCTGCCGCAGGTCCTCCATGTCGGCGGCGTAGACCCGACCATTTTCGTTAGCGGCTTTGGCATATTGGTTCAGGTTGTTGCTGCACATCTGCAAAAAATATGCCATGCGCCGCAGTTGCGGCAGGTCAAGATTTAGGCAATAGCCATCCAGTGCCATTTTACGGATATAGGCACTCAGGCTTCGGATGCCCATGCCCAGCATTTTCTCATAAATGCGGTTCTTCTCGGTTTTTGTGGTTCTCAGGATAATGATTTCATCCCGCTTTTCCTTCACCGGGCATCACCGTCCTTGTCGTAATAACTGCGGAAAGGTTTCACCGGCTCCGGCTTATCCGACTTTTCTTCCAGTGCCGCCAGCACCGAGGGGCGGCGAGGGGCATCCTCCTGTTCTTGCTCGTCCTGTTCCGGCTCGTGGCTCTTTTCATCCACATCCAACTGGGCGTTCAATTCTGCAAGCCGTGCGGACTTCTCTGCCAGCTCTTCCTCCTGCGGGAAGGGCTTTTCCACCTCGATCTGTGCCGCCGCCTGCTGCTGATGCAGGGTGGCCAGCTCGTTCTCTGCGGCGGTAATTCGCTCCGGGAAGTTGTTCAGCGAATTGTCCAGACGGATAATATTGCCCAGTGGGTCGGTGCCCAAGGGAACCGTGTATTTCCGCTGCCCTTTCAAAAGTGCCTGATACTCCGTGCGGAAAGTGTCAAACCGCAGGGACAGTTCAAAGCCCCGGTAACTGCCGATGACTTTTTCCTCGGCGTTGGGCAGTTCCGAGCAGGCAAGCACCAGCCGCTCACCGGCGGTCTTTTTCTCGTCGTAGGCAACGCCCTTGATGACCATGCCGCAAAACTCCTCCTTGCCCTGCGGATGGGCGGCGGCAACTTCTGCATCCGCTTTCACTCCAGCTAGATAGGCGTTCGTTTCCTGAATGTCAGCCGGGAATTTTGTGAGCAGCTTATCTTCCAGACGGAACTTCTGGCTTTGGTGGTCGGCTTTCAGCACTTTCAGTTTCGCCACCTGCACATCCAAATCCATCTTTTCCTTGATGAGCGGATTTCCAGCACACAATGCCTTGATCTCTGCATAAGACAAAGCCTGTTCGTCCACATCATCGCAAGAGCGTACCGGGGATTTTGAAGTCATGATTTGGCTGATGAATCGCTGTTTGTTCTCCAAAGTTTGGAACAAGTAGCTGTCAAAAGTTCCCTCTGTGACGTAGTTGAACACCTTGACTTCCTTATTCATATTGCCCTGCCGGATAATGCGTCCGTTGCGCTGGGTCATGTCGCTGGGCTTCCAGCCGACATCCAAGTGATGCACCGCCGCAAGCCGCTGTTGGACGTTCGTTCCGGCTCCCATTTTTGCGGTGCTGCCGAGCAGAATCCGCACATCGCCGGAGCGCACTTTGGAGAACAATGCGGCCTTTTTTGCTTCGGTGTCGGCATTGTGGATGAACTCAACTTCACTTTCCGGCACCCCGGCGGCGACCAATTTCTTGCGAATATCATCGTAGACATTAAAGTTGCCATCGTTCTTTGGTGTCGAGAGGTCGCAGAACAGAAGCTGCGTCAGCTTTTGCTCCTTGCCATCCGCCCAGATTTGCAGCACATTCCGAACACAGGTGTTCAGCTTGCTGTTGGGGTCGTCCGGCAGGATGGGGTTCATCAGGCGAACATCCAGACCGATCTTTCGGCCATCGTTGGTGACGCACAGCATATTGTCCTCGGACGCATCCACCGTGCCGGAGTGGATTTTCGCAGCGCGTCTGCTCAGCTCCTGCACCATTTCTTTCTGAATCTCGGACGGTTTCGCTACCACGGTTTCAAACTTTGCATCCGGCACAGGCAGATGAAGCTGATCGCTGGTTTTAATGTCGGCAACCTCTTTGAACATCGACATCAGTTCCGGGAGGTTGAAAAACTTCGCAAATCGAGTGCGCGCACGATAGCCCGTACCCTCCGGGGCAAGTTCAATGGCGGTGGTGGTTTCACCAAAAGTAGATGCCCAGCAGTCGAAGTGTGTCAGCCCTTTTTGCTGGAGTGTGCCATATTGCAGATAGCGCATGACCGTGTACAGCTCCGACATGGAGTTGCTCACGGGCGTTCCCGTAGCAAACACCACGCCGCGCCTACCTGTGATCTCATCCAAGTAGCGGCACTTTCCGAACATATCGCTCGATTTTTGCGCTTCACTTGTAGACAAACCAGCGACATTGCGCATTTTTGTCGTGAGGAAAAGGTTCTTGTAAAAATGGCTCTCATCCACAAAAAGCCTATCCACGCCCAACTGCTCAAAGGTGATAACATCATCCTTTCTCGCATCGGAGCGTAGCTTTTCCAGCTTGGTTTCCAGCGTTTTGCGTGTCTTTTCCATCTGCTTGATGCTGAAATTTTCGCCAGCAGTGGCTTTCAGTTCGTTGATGGCGGCAAGCGTTTCATCAATCTGCTCCTGAATAATGCGTTCTTGCCGCTCATAGGACAACGGGATGCGCTCAAACTGTGAATGACCGATGATGACCGCATCGTAGTCCCCAGTCGCAATTCTAGCACAGAATTTTTTGCGGTTGGCGGTTTCAAAGTCCTTTTTTCGAGCCACCAGCAGCTTGGCATTGGGGTATAGGTGCAAAAACTCTGCCGCCCATTGCTCCGTCAGATGATTTGGCACCACAAAAAGACTTTTCTGACACAGCCCCAGCCGTTTGGCTTCCATTGCGGATGCTGCCATCTCAAACGTCTTTCCGGCTCCCACTTCGTGTGCAAGCAGCGTATTACCGCCATAAAGCACATGAGCGATGGCGTTACGCTGGTGTTCCCGGAGCGAAATTTCCGGGTTCATACCGACAAAGTGGATGTGGGAACCATCGTATTCGCGCGGTCTGTTGCTGTTGAACAGTTCGTTGTACTGCTTCACCAGTGCAATGCGCCGCTGGGGGTCTTGCCAGATCCAGTTGGCGAAAGCATCTTTGATTACCTGCTGTTTCTGCTGCGCCAGCATGGTGTCCGTTTTGTTCAGGACGCGCTTCGGTCTGCCTTCTTCATCTTCAATGGCATCATAGATGCGCACATCTTTCAAGTTGAGCGTATCTTCCAGAATCTTGTAGGCATTGGCGCGGGATGTGCCATAGGTTTCGGTGGAGGTAATGTCGCCTCTGCCCATAGCCGACTTGCCCTCAATGCGCCATTCTGCGGTATAGGGAGAATATCTCACTTTAACTGCATGACGCAGATAGTAGGGAATCTGGAAAGTTTCTGCCATAAACTTTTGGATGATCTCCGGCGCAAGCCATGTTGCACCCAGCCGCACATCAATTTCAGACGCCTCAAGGTCTTTCGGCTGCGCCTTTTCCAATGCGGTGACGTTGACTGCAAACTCCGGGTTGGTTTCAGCAGCAAGCTGTGCTATGCGCAGTTTTGCCCGGACATTGCCGGACAAGTATTCATCCGCCATTTGCCAGCCCGCTTCCGTGTCGGTGGGGTCTGCGCCGGGGTCTTTGAAGATTACGCCGGACAGTTCGCTGGTGATGCGCTCATACTCGCCGGGAGTGCCGAGCAGCTCTGCCATATAGGGCAAGTCTACCCGGCCACGCTCTCCGATAGAAACCGCAAGAGCTTCCGTGGGCGTATCCACACTGGTGACGGTGCGTTCCGGGCGAATCGTCCGTTTGGTAAACATTGCCGCCTTGCTTTTGAACTGTCCCTGCTCATCCAGATTTTCCAGAGAACACAGCAGATAATAAGAGGAATCCTGCTCAAATAATCCGCCGTTCTTGCGGTCATTCAGCAAACCGTATTTGGCGGCAAAAGCATCATAGGCGGTGTTCAGCTTTTCCTGCGTGGCCTTGATGTCAGCATCCGGGTAGTCGTTCAACTGTTGCTGAATCAACTCGTTGACAATCTGCCGCAGTTCTACCATCCCGGTCACACGGCCTTTTGCGGTGTCGGAAAGCTCCACTTGTGTCATGACGGAATTTTCCCGGTAGTACACTTCACCGTCCACCACGGTATAGGAGAAATTTTTTACATCCGGGTCTGCCGGGAGAATGTGCTTCTCATTTTCTGCGTCCGCAATATCTGGTGTTTCCACCTCGACTTCGGTGTACTGCCCCTCAATATGCTGTACCGCTTCGGCAAGCTGGTCTGCCAGCACTGCGCCCTCGATGGGGTGCACGGTGCATTCCTCACGGCCATACTGGGTGCTTTCAGAAGTCAGCTCACCCAGCACCATCTCCGGGTGGTCTACGAAATATTGGTTGATGGCAAAGCCATCTTCCGTTTTGCCAAGCTGCACCCAGTCCGGCTCATGGTCGATAGGGCGGTCACGTTTTTGGAGGAAAATAATATCGCTGACGACTTCCGTTCCGGCGTTGGCCTTGAACGCACTGTTCGGCAGCCGGATAGCACCCAGCAGATTAGCACGTTCAGCAATGTGTTTGCGGGCAGAAGAATCCTTGCTGTCCAGTGTGTAGCGGCTGGTGACAAAGGCCACGATGCCGCCCGGACGTACTTGGTCGATAGCCTTGGCGAAGAAATAGTTGTGGATGCTGAAACCTAATTTGTTGTACGCCTTGTCGTTGACTTTATACTGGCCAAAAGGTACGTTACCGACAGCCAGATCGTAAAAGTCATGCCTGTCGGTAGTTTCAAATCCGGCCACTTTAATGCTGGCTTCTGGGTAGAGTTTTTGCGCAATGCGGCCTGTGATGCTGTCCAGTTCCACACCGTACAGGCGGCTATCCTGCATGGTGTCCGGCAGCATACCAAAAAAGTTGCCAACGCCCATGCTCGGCTCCAAAATATTGCCGCTGCGGAAGCCCATGCGCTCCACAGCATCATAGATGGCACGAATCACGGTGGGGCTGGTGTAGTGGGCGTTCAGGACGGAGCCACGGGCGGCGGCGTACTCATCTTCGGAGAGCAGTCCTTTCAGTTCGGCGTACTCTTTTGCCCAGTTGCCCTTGTCCGGGTCAAAGGCATCCGGCAGACCGCCCCAGCCGACATACTGTGATAGAATTTCCTGCTCTTCGATGGTGGCTCCACGGTGTTCCTGCTCCAACTGGAACAGGGTGCGGATAGCTGCAATGTTCCGGGCGTATTTCTGTTTTGCACCGCCCTCGCCCAGATGATCGTCCGTAATACGGAAATTTCCAGCAGCTTCCGGCACAGGTTCGGCATTCAGGGCTTCGTCTGCGGCGGCTGCATCCGGGAATGTCTGCCATTCGCCGTTGACCTCCACAGAAATAGGCAGCTTGTCCAGTGATTCATCAGACGTAGGCTCATCCCGTCGCAGACTGTCCTCGAACTGCTGTTTGTTCAACACCTCGTTGCTCCACGAATAGCCCTGCGCACTGGTGTCGATGCGCACATCGGTTTCACCAACATAGCCGACCTTTCCCTCGATGGTTCGGGTAGGCAGTTCAACAACGACATCATCCCCGACCTTATAATCGACTGCTTTTTCGGGAGCGGTGTCAAGAGCTTCGTCTTGCTGTTCGTACAATTCCCGGACAACAGACAGCGGTTCTTCCCGAAAAATCGGCACCCGCATATCGGCCAGTGCCATATCCTGCAAAGAAACTTTGCCCTTACCAAAGTCCACCCTATCAATCCGAAATTCACGGCTATCCATATTGATAATGGAGCCAATGGGAAGATAGTCCTCTTTGCGCAGATGCTTGGTCTGATGGTGAGTGCCATCTTCGTTTAACCCGGCAAGATAGACATCATTGCCCGCAGACCATAATTCTTTTGACTTTCTTGCCCATAAGCGAGGAGAAAAGCCTGTGACCTGAACTTCGCCCAACGCGGTGTCTCTCGTGAACAAAGCACTGTTGATGATTTTGGCAACTTTAGCGGCATCTTCTCCATAGAACATAAAATTGCCACCTGCTTCAAATCCAACTAGAGTGTCCGGGTACTGTTCCTTTAATGCCGTGTATTCGGCAGCACTGGTGGCGTTCAGCTCAAGGGGGAAGTCAATGGTTCTTTTCTCTTTATCCGACAGATAGCGGTCAGACTGAATCATCAGGTCGATATATTTTTCGACCTGATTCCAGCGGAGAAGCACTTTCTGATGGTCTGGATAGTGTTCAAACGTCAGCCCCTTGCTGTCATGATCGAGCCAACCATTGCTTCCGTCCAGATAGGTGTGCGAGGAGCCGCCGGGTCCGTTTGGAGCATATTCTTTCGCAAGAGCTTTTGCCCGGAGTTTTCGGTCAGGCTGGAGCTGATAAATTTTCCAGATGCGAAGTTTGCTGTTTTCAAAGTTAGAACCTCTCCGCAGCGCGTTTTCGATCTCAGCCTGTGACAAAGAGAAAGCGGAGGGCGATTTTTCGCTCTCCGCTTGGTCGATGGATTCAATTTGTTCAGCTTCGGTGGGAATGTGTGCATCGAAGAAACTTAGCTGTAAATCAGCTCGTTCATCACCAGTTCCTCGGCCTGTGCTTTCAGGCTGTTCATGTGCTGCACCCACTCCATCTGATACTGCTCCTTGTTCGGAGCCGGGTTCTGTTTCAGCAACTCCTGCATGGTCTGCCGCATCCGGCTCTCTGCGGTTTGCTCCACCTCCAACAGGTGCGGATGCAGAGTTCCCGACAGAAGCATCGAGTTGTACAGCACCGGGCGATGCTTCATCAGGTAAGTCCGGCGCAGTCGCCCGTACTTGCCCAGTGTTTTCTCCTGCCGGGGCAGGGTCAGGTTCGGGAGCTGATAATCCCCGATGGTCGAGTAGGTCACGTTCCTGCTGTTCATATTCATACTGGCTCCTTTCTACATTGCGGCGGCGGATTGTCGTCTTTACGGTTCTTTCGATGTTGCGCAGCACATCCCGGCTGCACTCGCTGACTGCGGTGCCCAACGCATACACGGCGGCAGGAGTGGAAAAGGAGAAGATGGCCTGAAAATCGTCCCGGTCAAAATGTCCTTCCGGCTCAAAACCGCATCGTTCAAGGACAGCATAGGTGATGCTGATTGCAGCGGCACTTTTGAACTGGAACTCCTGTCCGGCTTCATCATAATCCATCAGGAACGAGCCGTCAACGATGTCGAGAATGTCACCGCTGTTGTTATCCCAATAGGAATCCACCAGCTTGCCGCAAATATCCGCGATCTGCTGGGTGATTCGTTCATGCTGGACACCGTATTCTCTGGCAAGCATTTCTGACACAGGCTGAACCAGATCAGGGCCGAGCTGCCACACCTCAGGGTCACGAGAATTGCGGCGCACCCCGGTATCGCTCACATCAAAGACATAGTGCAGACGTGGGACACTGCTGGACTGGTCTAACAGGGCGATGCCTTTGGAGCCGCGCCGGACATAGCGATTCATGCGATCATTCCAGAGGTCGAAGCTGGCGCAGGCGGTGGCATCAGGACGCTGGGCGTAAATCATGAGCTGGTCTGCATAGTTGTACTTGTACAGCCGGGATGCAGTGGTCAGGTAGTCCGTCCAGTTTTCCCAATACCGAGTCAGCTCTTTTGCCGTTTGCTGGGCGAGATTAAGATATTCTTGCGTTTTGTTTGGCATTGCGTTCCTCCTTTCAGCTTCAGGGTATAAAAAGAGCGGGCAGCTCCAGCCACTGCCCGCTCAAAAACAAAAATCATTCGATTGTAGCTAAAATCCTTTTGGGAAGCCTGTCTGTGATCTCATCCTCAGTCGTCCAGAATATTGTGTTCTTTTGGGCAATATCAAAATGAAGTTTCACGTCTTTTTTACAGAGCTGAATTACAGGTTTACCAAGTCCCATTGCATACCCTTCTTCAAAATATGCACCATTATTTTGGTGAGTTAAATCGACAACAATAAACTTACTGTTTTTTATATATTTCAACAATTCGGGGGTTATGAAGTCGTTGTGCTCTACTTCATCAATAAAAATCGGATGATAGCCAGCAGTTTGGATGCCTTTTCTAATAGAATTACGCAACTTGAGAGTGTCGTCGCCGAATTTCATTGCAACAAGCACATCTTTTTGAGAATTTAGTTCAATTCTAATGTCATCAAGTCTTGAATATCCTTTTGGGGTTAATGTTATGGGACGCTTTCTTCCCGTATACGATGTAGGACTTTCAATATACTCTTGTTTGACAAGGCAGTTAACGATGTACTTTAGCTGCTCATTACGCAATTCTGTAGGACGTGGCATCCACCTATCATCAATGTACTCAAATTGTTCGACAAAGAAATTTGCATAAACTCTGTCATTTTCCAAGAGAACGGGACTCCCCCAATAAGGTGTATGAGACTCTATCCATTGCAAAATGAAATCGACTTTTTCAGAAAAACGTTTAGGATACCAATTTTCAACATCAAGAGGAGTCAAATGAACAGGATAGCCAAAGTTGGATTTGTTCGTTTCAAACTCGTGCTTTTTTTCGGCGCAGTATTCTTTTGAACGTGTTGAAAAATAGCGCAGATCATTTTGCGGGTAACCATTGTATGCCAAATAAACAGATAAGTGATTCCAATTAAAATCCTTAAAGGTAGAAACAGCAGGATAGAATTCTAATCGTCCACAGATGGGACAACTAAATACTCGTCTGTACTCTGTCAAATCTTCTATAACTTCTACTGAGGTTTGACATATGGGACAAGGCCCAGTTTTTGATGTTACACTCATTTATTCCTCCTTGGTTGAGTGGAAACTATTACTTTTATTTTAATTATACCGATTCTTCTTTATGTTGACAAGGTAATGACGAGAAATAGTATGTAATTCCGCCCATAGGCGGTAAAAATCAGTTGAGCGGAAATTCCAGTTCGGCAAACTCGGCATCGGTCATAAGTTTCAGCTTTTCAATGACCTGTTCGGACAGTTCTCTCAGGGCAGTTTCATCAGGCATCAGGTAACACTGCATCAGCCGCAGCTCCTGCATCAAACCCAGCCGGGAGCCGGAATTGTAGAGCATCATCAGCATCAATTCTTCGCCATTAAAGTTCACGAGCATCCCTCACTTTCCGGCACCCAACGGGGCTGCACTCCGGGGCATCGCATTTTTCTTTTGCGTTAGCCAGTGAAGCCAGCCTTTCCAGCGTGGAAGGGCGATGGTTTGCGCCCAGTTCTTCGGCTTCGGCGGCTCTGTCCATGATAAAATCGTAGTCCTGTATCAGCCGCCGACCTTTTTCCATGTGATGTGCTTCCAGAATTTCTTCCCGGACTTCCTGAATCGTCAGCTCCGGCGCGTCAATCTGGCCGCTGTCCATCACAGAGTAATCGCTGTGATAGAGGGTGTAATCCCAGCCATCGTCACAGGACTGGATAGCAATATAGCCTTTTCCGCCCAGTTCCCATGCACCTACTTCATCCTGTGTCTGGATTTCCGGGTAATAGCTGGCTCCATTGCGCTCCATGACCTCTGCAAACTGGCAGATGTGGAACATATCACCCAGTCCACCAACATCAAAATGATACTCGTCCCAATGTTCCAGCCGTGTCGTGAAACTTCGGCCATCCGGGTAGTCCACCTGAATCACACCGCCATTGGGAACACGGTACAAATCCTTATAGCTGCTGTCGATGAGCCGCACATCATCCCTAGGAATGGACGGATCTTCCCAGATGCGCCGCTTACGGATGCCGGAATCCGGGATGTTGTCGAGGATTCTCACGCTTTCCAGTTGAATAGCCCTGCGGGGGTCATCGGATAGCTCAAAAAGGAACCAGTTCCGGGCGGCAGGAATGGCATTTCTGCCATCGGGCGGCAGATACTCAAAGGGAATCTGTCCCTTTTCCAACGGCAGCAGGGTCAGCTTGTCATAGGTGGCGTAGCCAACGCCGGAGGTGTTTTCCCGCAAATGCAGGTATTTTTCGTTATTCAGCAGATAAACAGCTTCGTCCAGCACACTCATCAGCGGCCACCCTCAAATTCAAGCGAAAACTTACTGCGACCGTCGGCTTCGGTGAACAGCAGGACGGTGGCGTTGTAAACCTTGCCCTTGGCACTCTTGCAGTCTTTCAGCCGGACACGGCCATCGCGCAACAGCTTGTCGGCTACATGAGCATCCAGCCGTTTGCCCAACCGCTTGAAGAAAGCATTGTCTTTCCACAGAATAAAGCGGCAGGGATTGGCTTCACAAAACCAGCCTTTTTCACGTTCCACAACAGATTTGCCACAGTTCGGACAGACACCAATCACTTTATTTTTCATAAGCGCACTCGCTCCTTTCACGGCCTCGGTGGTGTTTACCAGCGAGGAGATCATATCGTTGATTTCAGTCATAAAAGTTTCTGGCTCCATCTCGCCACGCTCCACGCGCAGCAGTTTTGTTTCCCAGTCAGCAGTCATGTCGGCGGACTGGATTTCTTCGGGCATTACGGTGATAAGGGCTTTACCTTTGTCGGTGGGCAGCAGCACCTTGGTTTTCTTGTCGCCCTTGCGCTCCAGAAAGCCTTTTGCCACCAGCTTTTCGATAATAGCCGCTCGTGTAGCCGGAGTTCCAATGCCCTGACGCTCTGCATCCTCTGGCATACTGTCCGCGCTAGCTGTTTCCATAGAGTGCAGCAGAGTATCCTCGGTGAAGTGTTTCGGAGGGGATGTCTGTCCCTCTTTCAGTTCAGCACCAGAAATGCCACACTCGCTTTGCTCCTGCACATCCGGCAGAGCAGCAGGCTCTTTCTTTTTGTCCAGCAGATCGTCCAGCATTTTGCGCTCAATGCCTTTCCAGCCCTCGTCCAAAACCACCTTGCCTTTAGCGGTAAATTCTTCCCCGGCGCAGATGGTGGTCAGGACGGTTTCTGCACAGCGGTGAGGTTCTCCCATGGCGCAGAGCAGACGTGCCGCAATCAGCCGCAGGACGCTCAGTTCCCCGGCGGGCAAAGCTGAAAAGTCGGCCTGTATCATGCTTGCAGTAGGCAGCAGCGCATGGTGGTCGCTGACCTTGCTGTTGTTGATTACCTGTTCTGCATGGACGGGTACAGCTTCCCCCACGGAAAAGGCTCCCGCAACAGCCGACACCAGCCCCGGCAGGGATGCTGCCATGTCTTCCGTCAGAAAGCGGCTGTCTGTTCTGGGATAAGTGATGAGTTTCTTTTCGTAAAGGCTCTGCGCATAGTTCAAGGTCTGCTGTGCAGTAAACCCCAGCAAACGGTTGGCATCCCGCTGGAGCGTCGTCAGATCATAGAGCTGCGGCGGCTTTTCGTTTTTTTCTTTGCGTTCTACTTTTTGCACCACCGTGCTGACCTCCTTTCGGCAGTTGGCAAGCAGAGTTTCCGCATCCTCTTTCTGCGAGAATCGCTTGCTGGACGCTGTGCCGTCGCCCTCAAATGCCAGCGAAACCGTGTAAAACTTCTCCGGGGTGAATGCAGCAATAGCTGCTTCTCGCTGCACGGCCATCGCCAGTGTAGGGGTCATAACACGCCCAACCGCCAAAGACCGACCATACAGGCATGAAAAGAGCCGGGAACAGTTGATGCCGACCATCCAATCGGCACGTTCCCGGCAGAGTGCAGCCTGATACAGTGCATCATATTCTGTTGACGGTTTCAGATTTGCAAAGCCCTCCCGGATGGCATTGTCCTCCATGCTGGACAGCCACAGCCGGGAAACAGGCTTTTTACACCCAGCCTGTTCGTAAACCAGCCGGAAAATCAGTTCGCCTTCACGCCCTGCGTCCGTTGCGCAGATAATGCTCTCCACATCGGCGCGGTGCATGAGCTTTTTCAGGATTCCGAACTGCTTTTTTGTGCTGGCAGACACAAGGTACTGCCACCTTTGCGGCAGGATAGGCAGATCGGCTACATTCCATTTGACGTACTTTTCATCGTAGGTGCTGGGCGGAGCCAGTTCTACCAGATGGCCGATACACCAACTCACGATATAGCCGCTGCCCTCAAGGTAGCCATCCTGCCGCCCCTGCACCCCCAAAACCTTGGCGTAAGACATGGCAACGGACGGCTTTTCGGTCACGATCAAAATTGCGATAAGCGTTCCCTCCAATCTATTTCGGATTATGGTATGTAGGCGGCAACCGCCGCCCTAAAATCAGATAGGAGTTACATCCTGTTCCTCGGAAGTATCCTCATCTTCCGAATCATCCTCCGGGGGAATCTCAAAGTCACCCGTATCCTCGGTGTAGTCCGCGTCCGGGTCAATAGCTTCTTTTTCTGCCTGTTTCTTGTTCTTCTGCTGGATGAAGAAATAGAAACCGCCGCCAGCCGCCAGCGCGATCAGTGCCACGACACCGAGAAAAGCCGCAGCATATTTTGTCATTTTGTTTTCTTTCGGAACGTCTGCCGCTTTTTCCGCTTCCTCTGCGGCTTTCTTGGCTTCTTCCTCGGCTTTCAGCTTGTCCAGTTCAGCCTGCTTCACCGCTTCTTTTTCAGCATTGTAGGCTTCTGCATCTTCTTCCTCCATTAAAGCCAGCAAGTCTGCTTCATCCACCAGATTCATGAAGTGGACGGTCTGCTGGCCTTTGGCATTGCGGTCAATGACCAGATAAAAAGTCGCACCCGACTTGCTGACGAGTGTGATGAACTGCTGGCCGCTACCATCGGAATAGTTTGTGTGATAATCGTCCACCAGCGTCAGATTGCCCTCCGGGGTCAGTGCGCCGGATTCCTCATCCGTGATAGTGACGGTATCCTCCTCCACGACTTCCGGCAGAACGGGCTGCTCCACCGGGGTAGTATCGCCCTCATAGGCAAAAGCAGGAGCGGCCATGCCGATGCACAGCACCGCCGACAGCAACAGTGCGCCAAATCTCTTAAACTTCATCCGAATCATCCTCCTTGTCGAAAGTTGCGCCTACAGCAGCCAGTGCAACCGGATTTGGAGTGGTATTAGCCGACTGCCGAAGCAGAGCAGCAAGCTGTTCCGGGGTGACTTTGGCGGTGCGCACCATTTCATTCACCTTGGCGGCTTCTGCTTCCTGAATCCGCCGCTCAAGGCTTTCGATGCGGTTGTTGATCTTAATGCGCCGCTCCTTTTCCTTTTCCAAAGAAGCGCGCAGCTTATCCAGTTTTTCACTCATAGTAAAACCCTCCATTTCATTTTGAAAGCCGTCCAAATCCAGCAAGATACTGCTGCCAGTAGGACGAGTGAATGTCAGCATATTTGATGGGGTCACCAGCACTGACCATTTTTCCGTTGCCGAGATATATTCCAACGTGGCTCATCCCCGGCGTATCATACGTTCCTTTGAAGAAAACCAAATCACCGGGTTTTGCTTCGGCTTCGGAAATATGCTGACTTTTTTGCCATAATCCGTTGGCGGTGGTGCGCCCAACATCATAACCGTTTTGGTTATAAACCCAGCAGACATAGCCGGAGCAGTCAAAGCCTGTTTCCGGGGTAGAGCCACCCCAGACGTAGGATGTGCCAACATATTTTTTGGCTTCCTCATAGATAGCGGCAAACTCCGTGTCAGTTAGAGCTTCCGCAGGAACCGTGTAGACGATGCCGGGTGCGCCGGAGCCATCCGAGCCACCGGGCGGCAAACCACCATTAAAAAGATATGGCCGACCACCCAAGGTGTCCTGAAAAATCTGATACCTCTGCCACTGATCCTCGGTCAGCTCTTCCCGAATAACAACCTCCAAACCTCGATTTTCCAGTTTGGTGTGGAAAATCTTGTATTCATACGGCACCTGCGTAGGAACCGGGATTCCTGCCGGGCTGATGACCCAGACCGTCTTATACCGTATCTGAACCTCTACCCATGTGGTCAGCTTGTACTGCTTTTTGAAGGTTTCCTTCAACTTGCCCTGCACCTCCGACCGGGTATAATCATCGTACAAAGTGGTCAGGAATGAGGTGAGCTGCCATGGGTCATGTTCGATGGGGTCAAGGTGATACTGGTACTCGTTGTAGCCGGGATGGTCGGTGGAGGTGCGTTTGATTTTTTTATCCAGTTCCTTTTCCAGCTTCTTGTAGTCCTGCTCTGCGCCGCGAATGTCCCTGTCCTCGGCAGAGTACATGGTCTGCCCGGACACCTGTGTGCCGCCCGAAAAGAGGATGCCGCAGGAGGAAAAGCCGGACATCACCATGAGGATAAGCAAAAGAAAAACGCCCACGATCACCAGAACGTGTGCGTTACTCTTTGCGGCGGTCATAAGGCCGTTTACTGCCGAACCGACCACAGATTTTCCCTTGTCCACTACTTGCTCTACGCCAGACCGTGCGGCAGATGCACCGCTGGATGCGGCTTTTTTACCACCAGCAGTCTGTGCCGCTGTGCCACCAGACCGGGCTGCGGCATAGTAACCCTGCCGAATGTCGCGTTTCTGCCGCCATCGGGAGAGCCAGTTGGAACCACCCTCACGGGTGCCGATGCCGGAATCTCCTGCATTTTGTGAGGCAGTCGGTTCCTGCGTAGAAGATTTTGCGATTTTAGATTTTTTCTTGCCCTGCATCTCGGCTTTCTTTTTCAGTTTTCGGGCATAGCGGCTCTTGGAAATATCGCGGACATTTCCAGCAGCCTTTTCGCCCTCGCTCAACGCCTGCACACCGACATTATCTTCCTCATACTGTTCGATTTCCCGATGCACCGCAGTCCGGGCGGCATTGGCAGCGTACATCTCGCGTTTCTGTGCCTTGCTCAATCGGCTCAATTCATCCGGGGTCAGTTCTGCCTTGCCAAATCGCAAATGCTGGGCTTTTTCTGCGGCCTTGTCAGCATCGAGTTTCAGCTTCTTCTTTTTGGGCGTGGACTGCTCGATTCTCGCTTTCTTCGGGGGAGAGCGTGTCTTTTTTACTGACGTTTTCTCTTTGAAGTTCAGCTTCGGATTACTCATTTCTGTGCGACCTCCGAAACCTCACCCAGCTTCGTGGTCATGATGCGGTACAGTTCCAAATCGGTGGGGAATCTGTCCACGAACGGCAGAATAACATTGCCGAAGAACAACAGACCTTCGCCCTCGCCGGAGTGGGTCACATAGGAAAGCTGGTGGGGCGAGATGTTGAGTTGCTTTGCGAGGATTTGACGGTCGCCAGCGGCCTGATTCAGCATTATAATCATGTCGCTGTTCTCGAAAATATTCTCGACCTCACGCGAAGAAAGCAGGTCTTTGACGTTCTGCGTTAATCCAGTCGGGATACCGCCCCATTTTCTGAACCGCTTCCAAATCTCCACGGAATAGGCGGCGGTCTGTTCCTCTTTTAAGAGGAGGTGCATCTCATCCATATAATATCGGGTGGACTTTCCGCTGCTGCGATTGGCAGTGACACGTCCCCAGACCTGATCCTGCACGATAAGCATACCCAACTTTTTCATCTGCTTGCCCAGTTCTTTAATGTCATAACAGACGATTCTGTTGTTGATGTTCACGTTAGTGCGGTGGTTGAACAGATTCAGACTGCCCTTGACGTAGATTTCCAGAGCGGTAGCAACATGATGAGCTTCTTTCTCGTCCTGCTGGAGCAGGGCGTTGTACAAGTCCTCCAGAATCGGCATATTCTCCGGGCAGGGGTCAGCAAAATATTTCCGATAAATCAGATGCACACAGCGGTCAATGACCGTCTTTTCCACCGGAAGCAGACCTTCCTTGCCGCCGACAACCAGTTCGCACAGAGAAAGAATAAAGTCTGCTTTCAGGGACAGCGGATTATCCTCTTCCGAATAGTTGGCGTTAATGTCCATCGGGTTGATGAACTGGGTACTGTTAGGGCTGATTTTAATGACCTGACCTTTCAGCCGATTCACCAGCGGGGAGTATTCGCCTTCGGGATCGTTGATGATAATATCATCGTCTGTAACCAAAAAGGCGTTGGCAATTTCACGCTTTGCCGAGAAACTTTTGCCGGAGCCAGGAGTGCCGAGGATGAGGCCGTTGGGATTTTTGAGCCGCTTTCTATCAACCATAATCAAATTATTGGAAAGTGCATTCAGACCGTAGTACAAGCTCTCTTTGCCGGACTGGTAAAGCTCCTGTGTGGTAAACGGAATGAAAATGGCCGTGGAACTGGTGGTAAGACCGCGCTGAATCTCGATTTGGCAGTCAGCCAGCGGCAGAGAGGACATAAGCCCCTGTTCCTGCTGGTAGTCCAGCCGACAGAGATTGCAGTTGTGCTTCTGCGCAATGGAGCTGGCCTGAAACACATTGTTTTCCAGCTCCTGCTCGGTACGCCCGGTGTTCAGCACGAGGAATGTCACCAAAAACATTCGCTCGTTCTGGCTCTGCAATTCTTTCAGCAGAGCCTTGGCATCCCGGCCATAGGTCGCCAAATCGGACGGAATGATGTCAATATCATACCCGGCACGGATTGCGCGCTTCTGTTCCTCAATCTTGCTTCTATCAAGTTCAGTAATCGTGCGCTTGACCGTTTTGATGGCGCGGTTCTGGTCTACCGACTGGATGTGCATGGTAACAATCTGGCTGGAATCCATGTCCAGAAAATCCTTCAAAAGCTGATCGCTGATGTCGGATGCCGTAATATTCAGAAAGCTGGCGGCGCAGTAGATGCCGCCCATCTGGAAAGTGCGGCTGTTTTTGAAGGCAAAAGCGGTCGGAGCAATGGCATCTTTGACGGAAAGGCCGCTTTTTACGAGGTCTTTCCAGTCAAAACGAAACTTCGATGAACCGTCCATGTTGAACATATCGTGCATGAGTTTCAACCGCTCAGTACCGTTCAGGGGCTTGGCCTGCACACCCAGCCGATGAAAATTGTTGAGCAAATCATTCTGAACATGGTCGAGCCGGGTTTTCACCTGACGCATACTCTCGCCCTCAACGCCAAAGGTGATGAACTTGGTCTTTGTCAGACCATTGTTGCCCTTGGCAAGCTGCTGGCGCAGCATCTGCGAGTATTCGGCACGAACATCATCGAAACCATCTTTCTGGAACGGAATACGGATGCTTTTCTCAAACTCGGTGCTATCCGTTGCCATGTTCACAAAAGACAGTTCAAACTTGATGGAGCTGTCGAAAAAATTGAGGAACGAACACCATTCCTCGAAAATCGAGTTTTTGTCCTCTTGTTGAGCAAGCTGGTAATTGATGTCTTGGTAGGCAATCGTCCGGGTGTAGTAGTTCGGCTTCACCCGGCAGGTTCCATCCTCGAACATCCGCTGCATGGGGATGGACTGCTGCGCTGTCCGGGGAACAGTGGACTTCGGCGGCTTTTTCTTGCCGCCCTTACTGGTCTTTTTCCAAAACGGCATGGGCTGACCCTCCTTTCATGAGCAACGCATAGTAGTTTGCGGTCTTATAAGGCCGGATTTTCGGGCGAAGGAATCGCGCCCGGATATAATATGACAGCAGCTTTTCCAGCGGTTGACCATTTTTCTCGTACATACCGAGAAAGAACGCCGGGAGCATAACTGCCATCATGCCAAGGGTAGCGGCAGAGTTGCCGCCGGAATCCCGGAGCAAAAAGAAAAGCGGCACTCCAATCAGTGCCGCCGTTCCGAAGCAGATGAGCTGCCGCTTTGTCAGGTTGAAAGCCACTTTTGACTTCACCTTGGTCAAATCGCGAGGAACAGAAATATACGCAGCCAATAAAGCACCCCCTTTAATGCGCTACGAGAACAGATTTCGTCACGGAGCTGGTTTTGAACAGACTGAAACAGAGCAGGACGGTGTAGCCGACAATGCCCCAGATCGAGTTGATGGCATCGCCAGAAATCGCTACCGACTGTATCAGCACGGCGTAAATCGCCACGCAGATGAGGATAAGAAAGCCCTGAAATCCCAGTGCGAACAGGCATTTCAGATAGTTCTGCCCCATGTGACTCTGTTCATGGTTGCCCCATGTTGCCATCGGGATGGGTGCAAGGCTCACCATGCAGTAAATCTCGATCATTCTGCCATAGACAATGACAAAAATGACGATGGATAAGATTCTCATGGTGATGCCGATGAAGAACGATTGCAGGAAAAGGCCGAACAGAGGGCCAACATCCATTTGCATCAGGCTGGCCTCCAACATAGACAGGCCAATGTCGTTCACTCTGGTGTTTCCGGCAATGATACCGCTGGAATCGGACACAACTTTCTGCGTCAGGTCGAACACCGCCATCACAATATCAAATGTGTTGGAAATCAACCAAACGGATACTGCCGTTTTGAAGATCCAGCGCATGATGAGCGCAGGCTCAAACTGTGCCATGTTGTTGTGCTGGGTTATCATCTCAATCAGCTCATAGCAGGCAATGAATGTGAGGATAACGCCCGCGATAGGCAGCACAACATTCCGGGAAAGGGCTTCGATCATGGCGAAAACACGCGGTTCAAAGGCTGATGGCTTTGTGCCGACCTGCTGAGCGATATTGCCGACCTGCGTGTTCACATCGTCAAACAATCCGCTGAGATTGGACATGATGCCAGCCGTCAAGATGCCTTTTATCCAGTCGGCTATGGCTTTGAGAACGGTTTCCATTCAGCAGTCACCGTCCTTTAGGTGAAGTGGTTGATAAGGGTCTTGAGAAGGTTCAGAACAAAAATAATGTGGGTCAGAAGCTGCATAATAGCACCGCCTTTCGTTGATGGGTGGATGGTCTTGCAGCAATTCACTTCCTATTATAATAGGGGCTGTTATCCACAGCGAGGATTGAAGCGATTGCGTATGTACAGGCGGAATAAATCCGCCCGCTGTTCTTAACCGAACAGGCCGCTCAGCAGAGGAATCAGGGTAATGCCGACCAGCGCGACACCGCCGCCAGCCATGAGCTGCTTCATACCCTGACTCTTGCTGCCGGATAGCCATAGGTAAGTCTTTGATATGATCTCCAACTTTTCCCCGGCTCCACACCGTGCGTGCAGCTTTCACCGCACACGGCGTTCCATCGAATTCAGTTGCACAGGGCTTGCAATACAACTTACACACTTCGTAGCTTGAACAAGAAAAGATTTTTAATCAATCAAAGGCATTTCTGCCATCTCACGAAACTTATTCAGCTTTAAAATTTGCGTACTATCGAGATTGAGAAGATTCAGGTAAAACTTTATGGTAGCCATGTCAGAAGCATGGATAAGTTTGTGGACTGGAGCCGATATAAGAACGAGGTTTCCGTATTCATCTGTGCCGCCTTTCGCAATAGGTTTCCTGTGGTGACAGTGGATTTCATGGGCTTCCATGATTGAACCTGTCACTGCACATTTTCCATGCTGCGCTGCATACAGAGATATGCGATTATCTGCGTATTCTATCGACCTACCCTGCACAGGGTTTCGCATCAGCCAAAGCATCGTCTTAGTGTCGATGTTCAGATTCTTGTGAATCAGTTCCCGACCTTCTGGCGTATACTTGTTGACCGATTTCCTTTTGTGCTGGGCATTTCTGCTCTGAATATATCCAATAGGAACTACTGGCCGTCCATGCAGAAATCGCAGTTGACTGCTTTTTCCGTACTTTTCTTTGATATAGCCCTTTTTCAGTTCACCTTTGCGTGTCAGGTCATTCCGCAGACGATTGTGCATCTGCTTTTTGACCCCATAAGCCAGCTTTCCAAAGTCCTCCGAAACAGCCGTTGCAATGCAGTAATACTGGTGTATTCCTGCCACCACAGCATTGTAGGTCATCAGTTGCATGAACTGAGCCTTATCATCTGCCGAGTGTTCCAGCTTTTTCACTTCTTCCGTGAGCTTCTTTTGAACCTTCTTGTACGCTTTGTCGCACAAATGCGATTTTACAACGTACTTATTGCTGCGCTTTTGCACTTTCAGCTTAAAACCAAGGAATTCTGAATACTGCCGTTTCAGATTGACAATTCTCGACTTTTCCGGGCTAACATCCAGCCCCAACCGGTCTTTCAACCATTTGGCTGTTGCATGATATGCCTTTACTGCATCCGCATGGGATGAGCAAAAAATCTTGAAATCGTCCGCATACCGAACCGAGTGCATTTCTTTCAGATTACTGCGCCGCAATGCCCGATAGACGTGGCTTTTTATTTCTGCACCTGCACGATTATGCCGTATCGTGAATTCCGTTCTGGTTGGCATATTTTCCCACTGGGATGCAATCCACCAGTCCAGTTCGTTCAGCACGATATTAGCAAGTAGTGGTGAAAGGATTCCGCCCTGCGGCGTACCTTTGGTGGGGTAAATCTTTTCACCATTCGGCAGGATAACAGGGGCTTTTAGCATCTGTTTTATAATGCACAGCAGTTTCTTATCCCGAATACCAAGTGACCATATTTGCCGTATCAGCTTTGTGTGATTGATATTGTCGAAGAAGCCTTTAATATCAAGGTCTACTACATGGTACAGGTGTTGTACCTGTATCAACCTGCAACACTGTGCAATGGCTGTTTCTGCGGAACGATTTGGGCGGAATCCGTTAGAATTTTCACTGAACTTCGCTTCGCAGATTGGCTCCATGACTTGCAATATACATTGCTGCACGATACGGTCTGAGATTGCCGGAATCCCCAGTGGTCTGGTTTTCCCATTATCCTTTGGTATTTCCTCACGCCTTACTGGGCGAGGATGGTAATTACTGAATTTCTTCTTTACAAGGCGGACATACTCATCCTCGCTTAATTTTGCGAGATTTCGTATTGTCTTCTTATCTACACCCGGCGTTTTACTTCCATGGTTCCTTTTGATAGTTCGGTATGCCAGTTTAATGTTTTCTTCACTCTCAATGATTGCCATGAGGTGATTGAATGTTTTGCCATTCCTGCTTTCCGCATACAATGTATCAAAGATGGATTCCATGCCGTAGTATTCCGAGTTTCGGATTTTTCCTTGCTTCTTTTCTCGCCGCTCCGAAGTCAACACAGGCATCCTCTCCTTTCGGGTTGGATTTTCTTAGTCTTACTCGAAGCTGTGTTTGTTGTATCTTGATGTTACTTTCACTGAATTCGACTTGTGGCCTTCCCTCCACCGCTTACTTTTTCACGGTTTCACAGGTACTACGCCACTACTTTCACTGAAACAAAGAATGGTTATTGCCCTCTCACGAAGGTATTCCCATCCACCATCTCACAGCCTTGCAACAGGCTAAATGTTTTCAGCTTCCTGCGTTCCGATATTTCTATCATGGGCCACCTTTAGGTTCTTCCTCTAAGCCTGTATTCAATTCTTTCCGAATCGTGCCGCCTGTAACGGCACATGGACTTTCATAACAACCATTTTTACTTGTCCACGAATACCTCCGTATAAGGAGTACCACCGTTTCGATGGTATCAACGTTTAGACTTGTACATTCAGAAGTTCGTCAGTATTTCCATACATACTAACCATGGGCGGCTGACACCCGGCATATCCGATGCACCGTCCACCTCTGGACAGCTTTCGGCTCTGACCTTGCGGCCAGAACTACGACATCTTTCTGCCGACTTCACCGAGCTTCTGACAATCGGCGGTTGCGCGCCTATGCCAGTCGGAGTATCAGTGTGGACGCTTCGGGGCGTTACTCCCTCATTTCATCCATCGAAATATCAGTTCTCCAAGATTCTGGACTTCTTTAGTCCTTCAACTTGTGCCTGACCTTTTCAGTCAGGAACGCATCGCACGGTTGTCGTTACCGTAACCTTCCAGCAGGTTGATGGCACCCCAAACGCCGAGACCGGCACCCAGAGCGACAACCAGAGTCTGAAGAACTTCGATAGCAG
>OLGH01000422.1_pt1 | contig 52724 bp, 48 predicted proteins | sample 1604851 | NCBI WGS metagenome assembly OLGH01 (sample SAMEA3888894, study PRJEB22519) | human gut metagenome | biome: human gut; feature: human-associated habitat; material: faeces | place: Denmark | collected 2010 | reverse complement strand
TAAAAAGCCCTTCTAGGGCTTACTCAAGCCTCCGGCTTAGCCGGAGGTCTTGACTTTGTTTAATATTTCAATCTCCGCTTTATTGCCGTTGCCGTGTTTTTATACTTCTCTGCCGTTTGAATCAATCTCGTCATCATTGTCTACCTCTTTTGCGTCGGTATCAACGATTGGCGGTTCAATGTTTTTAAATTCCTCTTTGATTTCCTTGGCAACTCTTTTAACCTGAATAAATGTTACTAAATCTACAATCGCATAAACAAGAAGTCCTGCGCCTACAAGCCTTACAAGCGCCTGACTTGTGTGAAGAGGATTAACCATAATCACAACGCCCAAAATAAGCACCGCTACCGAAAGAACAGTTGAAACAACCCAAGTGCCGAGTCCGCCTGCTCTTGAATAAAATGAGGTGATTAAATCAACCGCACCGCTTATTGTAATGAATATACCAAAAAGAAACAGTAAAATTGCAATAATGCTTTGATATTTAACGCATATAATTACACCGATGATAATGCAAACCGTTCCTGCTGTTGCAAGTATAATGCTTTTTTCTTTTGCAAAATAAGATATCCAAGCAGTTACGCCAAGCAAAATGGTTGTAACACCCGTTAAAATGCTGACTGCCGTTATCGACTCATTCGGCCAAATAAGAAGCACTAAGCCGATAACAAACGACGCAATGATTGTAATTATTGAAAAGTTCTTAATTTTAATTAATAAGTCTTTCATAATGATACCCTCTTATTTTTTTATGTATCTTATATCGTTACCCTCTAAGGTTAAAAGTGAATATTCACCGGTTATTCTTGAAGTTATTCGTTGGTCATAAAAGCCTAAAAGTTCCTTGATTGTATAATTTGTTGAAATAATTGTCGGAAGCTTAGCGCCGATACGTGTGTTGATAATGTTATATAGGCACGAAACGGTATATGCGTTTTTAAACTCTGTTCCCAAATCGTCAAGAATAAGCAAATCAACGTCTAAAATTTCATTTTCCCTGTATTTTAAATTATCAAGTCTGCCGAAATTTTCGTTTTGCAAATCTCCTAAAATATTTTGCGCCGTGCCGTAAATAACGCTGTATCCCTTGTTGATAGCAACGTTTGCAATTGCAAGCGAAAGATGAGTTTTGCCAAGCCCTGTACCGCCCATAAAAAATAAACTTTTTGAGTTTTTACTGAAATTGGTTGCATATCTTATACAATTTTCTTTGATTTTCTCTGCTCTTCTTCTCGGCGATATTTCACCGTTTTCGGCATTGTCCGGATAATATTCTGTATTGAATGTTTCAAATGCGCATTCCTCAAGCGGTGCGATTTTTTCAATCTTTTCACGCTCAATATCCTTTAAAAGATTAATAAAGCATTTGCACCTTCTGCCGTTGATGAAGCCTGTATCCTCGCACGCAGGGCAGGTATATTTTATTGCAAGTGCGTTTTCGCCGTATCCGTTTTTCTTTAAAAGATTTTTCTTTTCCTCTTGAAGTGCAAGGCTTTCTGTTCGCAACCTGTCTATATCCTCTTTCGGATTTTGACTTGTAAAAAATGTTTTTGAAATGTTAAGTCCGATTTGCGCAAGCTTTCTGTTAATCGTTTTAAGTTCGGGGATTTTTGCACAAAGCTCGTCCGCTCTGTCCTGCGCCTCAAGCGTTGCTTTTTCCTTTCGCCTGTCAAGTATTGACTGTGCCTTGTCATAAGTTTCTATTGAATAAGACATTTCGCACCTCCTTAAATTTCAAAATTATTTAATGCGTCACGCTCAATTTGTTCAATGTCAAATGTCGGCTTGCTTGAAAGCTTGTCTGAATTTTTGCTCCTGCTTTCTTTTTCAGCCTTTGCTTTTTCAAATTCAGCCTGCTCCCGTTCAACGTCGGCAGGTGTCTTGATATTTGACTTTTTCCACTTTTTGAGTATTGAATTTATGTAGCTGAGCTTAGGTTCGGGTATGTTCTCTTTCATAATATCTGCGGCAATGGCAATCATAGTTATGTCAAAATCGTTAAACCAGCTAAGCACCATTTCTCTCTGCTTAACGGTCGGCTTTCTGTGCCTGATGCCTGTAATTGCAACAATTTCATTCCAAACTCTGTTGCCACGCTCAATTTCCTGGAGCTTTTCCTCAGCCTCGCCGATACTGCTTATTCCCTCATCGCTCCAATTTTTTGCCATAGCGTTGATGTATGCAAAGCTTATTGACATACCTTTTTGCTTTTCATTTCTGTAATATTCAAGTATCATCAAAACAACTTCGGGCTTTAATCCGTAGTAGTTGACCATATTGATTATTATTGCCTGTTCTGCCGTGCTTATTGTTCTGCCGAGCACTTTTTGCGCCTCGTTTACAAGAGATTGAAGCTCACGGCTTTCACGCAAAACGGTGACTATATCTTTTGGTGATAGGGTAGGGGCTGAAATTGTTTCTTTAACAACAATGTTTTTTTCTTTTTGCTCATTGCTTTTCGGTGCGATTTCTTGAGCGACAATGTTGCCGTCAACAGACAGTATGCCCTCTTCAACCCAAAATTCAAGCAAATTGTCAGTATCATTTACTGTTTGACCGAGCGCCTTTGCAACAGCATTTGTGCTTGCCTGTCCGTTATTTCTGAAAATGTATAAAAGCGCTTTAAGCTGATATTCACTTGCGAGTTTTAAATATTCGTCTACAAGCTTGGTAGGTAAATTGAAAATTCCGTTTTCCCAAACAGATGAAAACGGCAATGCTTTATATTCCATATATTTGTCCTCTTTCTTATATTATATGATATCAAAAAATAATGATATTGTAAACAACTAAATAGTTATATTTTTTTCGAAAAAAGTCTTGACAAAGATACATACTTTGTGTATAATTTGACTTGCACTTGCGGATGTAGCTCACCCGGTAGAGCGCAACCTTGCCAAGGTTGAGGTAGCGAGTTCGAGCCTCGTCATCCGCTCCATAAAAAAAGACACCGTTTTTAAACGGTGTCTTTTTTTATTGTTGTATAATTGCGAGGCTCGAACAAGGCAATTTGCCGGCAAATAGAAACAATCCGGTGGATTGTTTCGGTGCCTGCGTGCGTGCCGACGAAAGCTTTAGCTTTTGGCGGGCGAGCCTCGGCACGTCGAAAGAAATTCCGTACGGTGGTGCGGCAGATTTTGCGTTGAGTAATTGAAACCTATGAAAGTGTATGTAGGGGCGACCATCGGTCGCCTGAATATTCAAATCTAATATATCTTTACATTTTATTAATAATATGTTAAAATAAGTCGTTATATTTTGTAACGGCTTATTTTTTATTTGGAGGCATATTTATGACAAAAGCACAAATATGCATAATGATTTCCATAGTGGTTTATCTTTTTGCTATGGTTATGATTGGCGTAGTTTACTCGAAAAAAACAAAAAATGTCGGCGATTTTTATCTCGGTGGACGTAAGCTCGGTCCTCTTGTTACGGCAATGAGCGCTGAGGCATCGGATATGTCAAGCTATCTTCTTATGGGCTTGCCCGGTCTTGCTCTTGCAAGCGGTCTTGCAGAAGTCGGCTGGACTGTTATCGGCCTTGCGGTAGGTACATATCTCAATTGGCTTATCGTTGCCAAAAAGCTTCGTAAATATTCGGCAAGAATTAATGCTATCACAATTCCCGACTATTTTTCAAAAAGGTATAATGACAAAAACAGACTTATTATGGCTGTTGCGGCATTTATGATTATTGTGTTCTTTGTGCCTTATACCGCTTCGGGCTTTGCGGCTTGCGGCAAGCTTTTCGGCACTCTTTTAGGCATCGATTATCATATTGCAATGATTGTTTCGGCTATTGTTATTGTAGGCTATACTTCTCTCGGCGGTTTTAATGCAGCTTCAATGACTGACTTTATTCAATCAATTATTATGACTGTTGCTCTTATTATCGTTCTTGTTTTCGGAATTAATCAGGCAGGCGGAATGGATCAGGTTATTATGAATGCCAAAAATCTTCCCGGATATCTTGATTTCTTTAAGGGCTATAATGCCGCAACAAATTCGGCAGGCAGCTACGGCGCAATTAAAGTTATTTCAACTCTTGCTTGGGGTCTCGGTTACTTTGGTATGCCGCATATTCTTTTAAGATTTATGGCTATTGAAAATCCGGACAAGGTTAAAGTTTCAAGACGTGTTGCGGAAATTTGGGTTGTTATTTCAATGGCTGTTGCCGTCTTAATCGGTGTTGTGGGTATGGCTATGATTAAAGAGGGCGCACTTCCTGAATTTAAGGACAGTGAAACCATTATTGTTCAAATTGCAAACCTTCTTTCAAAGATTGGCGTTGTTCCGGCTCTTTTGGCAGGTGTTATCCTTGCAGGTATTTTGGCAAGTACAATGTCTACTGCAGACAGTCAGCTTCTTGCTGCATCTTCTGCCGCAAGTGAAAATATTATCGGCGGACTTTTCAGAATCAAGCTCAGCGAAACTGCTCAAATGATTGTTGCAAGAGTTACTCTTATTGCGATTTCTGTTATCGGTGTAGTAATTGCTTGGGACTCAAATTCGTCTGTATTCGGCATTGTTTCGTTTGCGTGGGCAGGCTTCGGCGCTGTGTTCGGTCCTGTTATGCTCCTTTCCCTTTTCTGGAAGAGGTCAAACCGCTACGGCGCACTTGCAGGTATGATTGTAGGCGGCGTAATGGTATTTGTTTGGAAAAACGCTATTGCTAAGCTCGGCGGTGTATTTGATATTTATGAGCTTCTCCCTGCATTTATTTGCGGACTTTTGGTAAACGTTATCGTGTCACTCCTCACTCCAAAGCCTGAAAAGGAAATTACGGAAGTGTTCGACGAATTGAAGAATAGTAAATAATTTGATATTTGACATATAAAAAAGCACCCACACGGGGTGCTTTTTTTATGTCTTACGGTAGCTTTTATTGCAAAATTATTTGCTCTTTTTAACAACGAATACGAGCCAACCCTTTTCCTCAAAGCGTTCTTTAACCTCAAAGCTGTTTTGAGCAAAGCTTAAAAGTACCTCATCTTCTCTGCTTTCGATTATTCCGCCCGTGATATATACGCCGTCGTTTTCAAGATATTTGCCGACCTCTTTGTTAAATTCCATAATGATATCGGCAACAATGTTTGCAACAACTACATTGTATTTTTCGCTTACCTTGTCTGACAAATTGCCCTGAACTGCCTTGAATTTGCTTTCGTCAAATCCGTTTTCAAGTGCGTTTGCCTGCGCTGTTTTAACCGCAAGCGAGTCAATATCAACGCCAAAGGCACTTTTTGCACCGAGGAGCAGGGAAGCGATAGAAAGAATACCGCTGCCGCAGCCGATATCAAGAACTGTTGAGTTTTCGTCAATGTATTTTTCAAGTGTTTCAAGGCATAATTTTGTTGTCGGGTGGCTTCCTGTTCCAAATGCAAGACCCGGCTCGATGTGGAGCACCTTTCTTTCTCCTGCATCGTATTCGTCCTCCCAAGTCGGGCGGATAAGAAGCTTCTCTCCGATAGGCATAGGGTGAAAATATTGCTTCCAATTGTTTACCCAATCTTCTGTTGCGCAATCGTCAATTTGAATTGAATATTCAATATCCTGCTCTTTAAGCCTTTCTTCGATAAATGAAACCGCTTCAATCGGATTTTCATGAGGGTTTACGTAAACGTGGATAATGCCCTTGCTTCTGTCCGCTTCAAGCAGACTTTCCTCAATAAGGTCAATGTGTGCTATTTCCATAACCTCGTTTTCAAGGTCGGAATAATCCTCAATATGTATCCCGTAAGGCACAACCATATTGGCAATGTTGCCCGCAACCTCAATATCCTTTGTGCCGACTGTGATTTTTATTTCACTCCATACTTCGCTTTCAATTGCCATTTCTATTCTCCTAAATTAACCTTGTAGTCGCTCGGCGCAAGACCGTGGTTAAATACCTTTCTGTTGTCAAGCATCCATTGCCTGTCTGAAAATTCGCCCGGCTCAACCTTGCTTGCCGCTGAATTAAATTCAAAAATTGTTGCGTCAAGGCTGTCAAGAGTTGAAAGAATTTCTGCCTCTAAAAACATAGGACGAACTGCTGCTCCGTATTCCGGAATACCGTGGTGCGACAAAATCATATGTTCAAGAAGTGTTACCGTTTCGCTTGAAATTCCGAGTTTTTTTGCAGTATCGTTTACCATCATTGCACCTTTTACAAGATGACCTATAAGCTCTCCGCCTATCGTGTAACCTGTGCAAAGTCCTGTTTTGCCCGTATTCATTTCAAAAGTTTTTGCAACGTCGTGCAAAATTGCGCCGGCAAGCAAAAGCTCTCTGTTTATGTTAGGGTAAACTTCGCAGGTTTTTTCAGCCATTTCAACAATAGAAGCCGTGTGAAGCATTAAGCCGCCGACTATTGCGTGGTGAAGCCTGTATGCCGCAGGGAAAACCTCAAGCGCTTCTCTGTTTTGAAGCATAATATCTTTAACAATTGCTTTTAATTCCTCGTCTTTAAAAGCGTTGACCTTGTTAAGGAGCATTGCAAATACTGCCTTGCCGTCGTGTTCGCTTGCAGGAACAAATTCCTTCATCATATCGCTTGGCGCTTTTTTAATAGATGTGATTGTAAGTTGGTTTTTACCTCTGTAATTGTCAAGCGTGTATTCAATTTCCACAACGTCGTCTTTTTCAAACTGACCGTTGTTGTCAAACTGCCAAACCTTGGCAGGATATTCCTTTTTGTCACTTCCGATAACAAGAAGGTCGAGATATCCGTTGCCGTTTTTGTCCTTTTTTTCAAATAATTCTTTTATATATGCAAAAGATGCCATAATATTTCCTTTCTTTGATTGATTTAGTTTGTTATTTATTATATAATAATTTACATCCATAATCAATAACTAAATAGACATAGTCCTTGACAAAGTATATTTGGCTTGGTAAAATATTTTCAAATAAATAACGGAGTGATTTTCTGTTGAGAAATTTAGATAATTTATGTATGAATTGCTTTGAAGAGCTTACCGAGGGAAGCGTTTGCGCTAATTGCGGGTATGATAACGATACCCAGGTAAGTTTTATATATCTTCAACCCAAAACCGTATTAAACGATCGTTATGCCATCGGTGCGCTTTTGTCGCACGAGAGTGATGCGGCTACTTATATGGCGTATGATATGGACCTTGGACAGGTTGTCTGTGTTCGAGAATTTTTGCCTAAGGGTATTGCAACAAGGCTTGAGGGAAACGTCGAGGTTCATGTCAGAGAAAAATTCAAATCGTCTTATGACAAACTTAAGGAGTCTTTTATTAAGCTTTGGACTACTATCAGCGAGCTTAAAAGCCTCTCTGCAGTGATTCCTACCTATGACGTTTTTGAACTTAACGAAACTGCTTATGCCGTAAGCGAATATATGGAAACTATTACTCTTCGTGAGTTTTTACTTCGCAATCCTGACGGAAATATTCTTTGGGACCAGGCAAGAATTATGTTTATGCCTGTACTCACAACGCTTGAAGCTTTGCACGCAAACGGAATTATTCATGGCGGCATTTGCCCTGATAATCTTGTGCTTTGCAGGGACGGAAAGGTTAGGCTTAACGGCTTTTGCATAAGCGAGGCTAACACTATGTCAAGCGAGCTTGAGTTTAATGTGAACGAAGGCTACACGGCTATTGAGCAGTACGACAATAACCATAAAATGTGTCCGGCAACAGATATTTATGCTTTTTCAGCCTGTATATTCAGAGCGCTTGTAGGTCAAAATCCGCCAAGTGCAAAGAGTAGGGAAGCTAACGATAAATTGATGATTCCTAACACCATTGCCGAAAAAATTCCTACCTACGTTATTCGTGCTCTCGGCGGAGGCTTGCAAATTTATCCTGAAAAAAGAACGCAGGATATTGAAACTTTCCGTGAACAGCTAAATGCTTCTCCTACTGTTCAGGCTGCTGCCGCTCAGGAGGAAGAAGTTAAAAAAGAACCTAAGTATACAAAAAAAGAAGAAGTTGTTGACCCGATAGAAGAGGAAGAGTATTACAGAGGATATCCGGGTTATGACGATAAGCCAAAGAAAAACGGCTCAAAAATAGCAATTGTTATTTTGGTGATTCTTATTATTGCGGCTGTCGGTGCTGGTGTGTACGTTGCCAAAAACGGCGGCTTCGGCAATAAAGAAGAAAATACATCGCAAAGTGCTGCCGTTAAGCAATATGAAGTGCCTGATTTTGTGTCGGCAGGTTATACCCAAAGCGATATTGAAAATAACGGCGCTTGGAATAAGCAGTTTAAGCTTACATTTGTTTCTAAGTATTCAACCGACGTCGAAGAAGGAATAGTATTTGAACAAAGTGTTGAATCGGGCAAAAAGGTTGATGAGCAAACTGAAATTCAACTTACGGTCAGCAAGGGCGTGCAGACTGAAAGCGTGCCTAATGTAGCAGGTCAATCTCTTGATGACGCAAAAAAGGCTCTTGAGGATAAGGGCTTTAAAGTTTCAACGGTAGAAATATATAACGACGGCTCACACGAGGCTGATACCGTAAAGGAAAGTTATGCAAGTGCTCCGGCAGCCGGAGAAACCGTTGCAGTCGGAGAAGAAATTGTGCTTCAGGTTTACGGCGAGGTACAGTCTACAACTGCTGTTGAGCCTGAAAACGATGTCGGAACAGACTAATTTTATATTTTTAGAAAAGATAAAGCAGGATATGAATTTTCGTATCCTGCTTTTTTATGCTTTATATTGAATTTTTTTCTTAAAGCTAAGTTTGTATTTTAATAAATATATTATCCAAATAATAATACCAATATAATTATTAAGATTGCAGCAATTCCGAGTCCGATAAAAAACTTGATTGCTCTGTTTATTGCGTCAAATGTATTAGTTGGCATAATTTGGAAAAACGCATATTTAAGCGGTTCCTTAACTTTATTTCCTACAAGATTTCTGAATCTTAAATCGTAAGTGCCGAAACTGCCGTCCTTTTTGAGCTCAATCACTCTCACACCTCTGTCCTTGCCCGGGCCGTAAACGTGAAAACCTGCACCCTGAGTGTAACCGAGGTCAATGCCGTCAACCTTGCCGTTAAAAGAATTGTTGTGGTCGTGACCGAAATATACGCCCACAACCTCTCCTTTTTCCTTGAAAGCGTCAAATTCGCCGCTGTTTACCTGCGGGTCGGCAGGGGATTCTTTCATAAAACCGTCGGCGTTTACCTTGTCTTTGTTGAGTATGTAAAATCTGTTGGCGTGAGTTCTAAAACCCCTAACTGCGCCCTTTGTATTTTTTTTGACCTCTGTTAAAAGTTCAAACACCTCGCAAAGCGGGATGTGCTGAATAACAATTGACGGAATAAGATGACCGTATTTTTCCTCATAACTGTCACGTGTGTTTTTGTACCATTCAATTTGGTTTTCGTGAACATTGTCGTACCCAATTTCAAGGCTTGAATGGCTGTCGATAAGATAAAGCAAAAATTTGATTTCATCGCCGTCTTTAATTTCAATTACGTGGTTTGCACAGCCGTCGATACCTTCGACGCTTTCACCTATGAAGTAATCGAATTCCTTATAAATTTCAAATTGTTCCTCGTTTGATAAGCCAACCTGCCTGTCATGGTTTCCGAAGCAGATTGTAAACGGAATTTTTCTTTCTCTGCACGGTTTTGTGAGTATATCAAGCGAATTTTTCACTGCCGCACGGTTTCCTTTAAATGTTGTTTTTCCCCAGATTTGGTCACCTGAATATACAACTAAATCCGGTTCTTCCCTGTCAAGAGAAGCGTTGATAAGGTCAAGTGTGTCAGGGCTTATTTTTTTGCCCTCTTGCGTGTCGGCAATTTGTAATATTTTAAAAGTTTCATTCTTGAAGCTTAGCATTTCATCACCTCTGAAATGTTATTTTAACATATTATGTACTCGTCTTGCAATAATTAAAATGCTCTTTTAATTGCTTTGTTTATTTTTTATCAAATTTTATTGTTTGATATTGCCAAAAATTTATAAATGTGTTATAATTTGTTATACAAACTATATTGTAGAATTGCTATACCTATTTTTTGGAAATAGAGTCTTTTACAAATTTAAGGAGGAATTATTTTGAAAGAACCAAAAGCTATGGCATATGTAAATATGTATGGCGTTCTTGCTTGCCTTGAAAATCTTTGTGAAATAGATGACGAGGCAAAGGCAGTGGTAGGCTCGCTTAAAAAGCCCGTTTCACTTTGCTTTGAAGTTGCAAACGGTCCGTGCTGTACTTTCCATTTTTCTAAAGACGGCTGCACAATCAGCGAGGGAAGCTATGGCTGCACATGCAAGATGAATTTTGCAAGCCCTGAAAAGTTTAATGCGCTTATTGATAATAATAAGCCGGGTATGCCAACCAAGAATGTGGCGCAAGTGCTTTCTTTTTTGCTCGGCCCGTTTACTAAGCTTACAAACAGGCTTACAGAACTTCTTATGCCGAGTGAGGAAAATCTGAAAAACAGAGCGTTTTTTGAAGAGTCAACTGTTTTGACTTTCTACACTATTGCGGGTGCGCTCTCTGCTCTTGCAAACCACGACAGTGTTGCTAAGCATTCTGCTTTTTATACTGTTGACGGTGATATTCAAATGGGTATTACAGACGTATGCTATGCGACTCTTCGTGTGCGCAACCATACTTTTGAAACTATTAAGGAAAAACCGGACACTCCGAGAGCCATTATGGAATTTAAAACTATCGACCTTGCCAATGCTTTATTTAACGGCACCGCTTCAACTATGGCTGAGCTTTGTGCAGGCAATATCTATATGAGCGGTATGATTAATATGATCGATAATGTAAACCGTATTCTTGACAGAGTCGGTATGTATTTGGGTTAAGGAGGATTAGTAATGAGTAAATTTCCTGAATATAAGCACGAAAAATCACAGGAATGGTTTAACAGGGCATTAGATGCTATTCCGTCCGGTGTGTACGGTCACCTCGGTCCGTCAGAAGGTCTTTTTCTTCCTATAACCAAATGGCCGTTGATGTCCGATCACGCTAAAGGTACATATTTTTGGGATGTTGACGGAAATAAATATCTTGACTTTATGTGTGCTTACGGTCCTAATGTTTTGGGCTATTGCGACGATGATGTTGATAAAGCAGCTATGGAACAGCTTAAAAGGGGTAACTGCACTACTTCTCCGTCATATAAAATGGTAGAGTGTGCCGAGCTTCTTAAAGATACTGTTGCTACGGCTGATTGGGCTTTCTTTATGAAAAACGGCTCGGACGCCACCACTTTCAGCGTTATGTGTGCCCGTGCTCATACAGGCAAAAAGAAGATGATGTTCTTCAAGGGATATTATCACGGCGATTTCCAGTGGGCACAAAAGATTGACTATCCGGGTATTCTTCCTGAAGAGGTTGAAAATAATATTGTAGTTCCTTGGTTTGATATGGATGCTATGCAGGAGGCTTATGACGCTTGCGGCGGCGATGTTGCTGGTCTTATTGCTCAGCCTTATGACCACGGCAATTTCTTTGATAATGTTTGTGCAACTAAGGAGCAATGGGCTAAGGTTCGTAAATTCTGCGACGACCACGGTATGGTTCTTATTATTGATGATGTACGTACGGGTTTCCGTCTTGACATTGCCGGCTCAGACCATTATTACGGCTTTAAGGCAGACCTTATCTGTTTTTGTAAGGCACTTGCAAACGGCTATAATATGTCTTGCGTTTGCGGTCAGGAACATATGAAAAACACGGCGTCATCTGTTGTATATACAGGTTCATATTGGATGAGTGCCGAGCCTTTCGCTGCTTGCCTTGCTTGTATTCCTAAGATGAAAAAGCTTGATACGCCTAAAATGTTTAGGGAAATGGGTACTAAGCTTACGGACGGCTTTAAGGCAGCAGGTAAGGAGCACGGTTTCGACCTTGTTGTATCAGGTGAGCCTGCGCTGTTCTATTTGAGAATTGCTAATGATGACAGCCTTATGCTTCATCAGGAGTGGATTGCAGAATGTGTATCAAGGGGTCTTTTCCTTGCATCTCACCATAACCACTTTATGAATGCCGCTGTAACTGACGATGACATTAAGCTTGCAATCGATATTGCCGAGGATGCATTCTCTGTTGTGGCTGAAAGGCATCCTGAAATTCCAGGTCTAATCAAATAATATCGGCGAATAATATTTAAACGTAATTGGCAAAATTAAAAATATAATAATGGGGGTATTTTTTATGCCGGCTAACTACAAGCCATTCGATAAAGCAGAGTGGCTACGCCTTGAAAAAAAGGCGGATGAATTAAGACGACTCACAATCCAAACAGCTATTTGGGGCGGTTCGGGTCACCTCGGCGGTGCAATGAGCGCAATGGACGCTATGACTATTTTGTACCACCGTTTCATGAAAATCGACGTTAACAATCCAAACTTGCCTGACAGAGACAGATTTGTTCTTTCAAAGGGCCATGCTGCAGTAGGCTATGCGCCTGTTATCTGCGATTATGGATTTATGCCGATTGATGAACTTAAAATCTTTAACCTTACCGGAGCAAAGATTGGTATGCATCTTGACTGTAATAAAGTTAGAGGCATCGATTGCTCAACAGGTTCGCTCGGTCACGGTCTTTCTCTCGCTGTCGGCTTTGCGCTTGCAGGCAGAGTGAACGGCATTGACTATATGAACTATGTTTTGACAGGCGACGGTGAGCTTAATGAAGGCTCAAATTGGGAGGCTGCCATGAGTGCCGCTCAGTTTAAGCTCTCTAATGTTGTTGTTCTTGCCGATGTCAATAAGTGTATGATTGACGGCAGGGTTGACGACGAGATGAAGGTTGAGCCGGTTGATAAGAAATTTGAGGCTTTTGGCTTTGATGTAAAACGTATTGACGGTCATAATTTCAAGGAACTTAATGACGCTATTGAATGGGCTATTGAAAACCATAAAAACGGCGGCGATAAGCCAACCGCTATTGTTATGGATACTTTCAAGGGTGAAGGCGTTGACTTTATGAAAGATAATTACTTATGGCATTACGGCTCACTTGATGAGGAAAAGACTGCGCAGGCTTATGCAAGTCTTGATAAATATTACAAAGAACGTTGCGACAGAGCAGAGAAGGAGGCGTAAATTATGGGTGGAATGACATATACGATGACTGATACCACAAAGCTTTCAACTGCCGAATGCTACGGTATCGCACTTTGCGAACTTGGCGAAGAGCACAAAGACGTTGTTGCTCTTACTGCTGACCTTGCTAAATCAACTAAAATTGGTATGTTCGGTGAAAAATTCCCTGACAGATTTTTCAATGTAGGTATCGCCGAGCAAAATCTTTTCGGCGTTGCCGCAGGTATGGCTAAAAACGGACTTATTCCGTTTGCTTCTACCTTTGCTATTTTTGCGTCTGCTCGTTCGCTTGACCAGATTCATACTGATATTTGCTATCAAAATGTTCCGGTAAAGATTATTGCAACCCATGCAGGTACATCATTCGGTCAGGCAGGCTCTACTCACCATTCTCTTATTGATATGGCTTGTATGAGAGTTTTGCCGAATATGACAGTTATTTGTCCTTGCGACGGCTCGGAGACATATCATGCAGTTAAGGCAGCTTATGACATTCCGGGTCCGGTTTATATCAGAATTAACCGTGGCTTTGACCAAGTTATTTACAAATCGCCTGCCGATTGTAATTTTGAGTGGGATAAAGCTACCGTTATGAACGAGGGTACGGATATTACCGTTATTGCCTGCGGTTCTTGCGTATTTGAGGCTATGCAGGCTGCACGTATGGCTGAAGCTGATGCAGGCTTGAAGGTACGAGTTATTAATATGCATACTATTAAGCCGATTGATGAAGAGGCTGTTATGTCTGCTATTATGGATACAAGAAGAATTATTACTGTTGAGGACCATGAGGTTATGGGCGGCTTAGGCTCAGCTGTTGCTGAGGTTGTTGCTAAAAGCGGTAAGGCTTGCGCTTTCAAGATGCTCGGCCATCAAAACGCTTTCTCGACTATCGGCTTGCAGGAGGATCTTCTTGCTATTGCCGGTATTGATGCAAACGGTATCAGCGCCGCTATTCAGGAATTGATGCACGCAGATTTTGAAGCAGATGATGCTTGGGACGATGAGTTCTGATTTGTTCCTAATATTATCATCATCAATCGAAAGGAGTGTATCTTATGGCAAGTGACGAAACTCGCTATACTAATAAAATATTTATGGCGGCAGCATTACCGCTTATGAAAACTATTGCGACCGACGTGCCTGAACTTAAAAAGAAATTTGAGGGTGTAAATGCAATCTATCAGGTTTCTGCTAAGGTTAATGCCGAAGATAAGGAAGCGGTCCATTTTATCATTGAAAACGGTGAATGGAGTGTTAAACTCGGCGAATATCTCGGTCAGGAAAAAATTGATGCCGAGCTCGCTTTTTCTTCAATGGAAAAGATGAACGAGTTTATGAAGGGCAAAATGACTTCTCTTCCTAAAATGAAGATTAAGTCGATGGGCAAGTTTTTGAAATTTATGGCTGTTTTGCTGAAAATGTCATCGCTTTTGAGCATTTCAACGCCACCTGAGGATGATGAGGAACTTTCGCTTCTTCTTTGCAAGCTTTATTTCTATTTGCTTTCCTCAGGCATTTCACAGCTTAATAAAATGGGTCACCCGCAAGTTCACGATTGGGCGCTTAAAAGCCCTGACCGTTGCTATCAATGGGCGGTTGAAGGCCATCCGGAATGTACTGCATATATGCGTGTTAAGGCAGGCAAGTCAAGAGCAGGCAGGGGAGAATACAAACGTGCAAAGCCGTTTTTCTGTATGAAATTCGACTGTGCAACCTCTGCTCTCAAAATATTGCTCGGCACGGGTGATATGTTCCAAATGACTGCTAATAAGCAGCTTATTATGGAGGGTGCTCCCGAATTCGGTGTTCAAATCGGCGATTATATGATGCTCGTCGGCAGTTTGGCTAAATAAAATTTTGTTATAATTAAATCTCCTTGCTTCATTTGTGCGGCAGGGAGGTTTATTTTTTTGCTTATTTATGTTAAACTTATAATATAAAATTTAAGAGGTGCGCTATGAAATATAATAATCAGATTTTTCTTGATGAGTTTAAAAATAAAATGCTTGAAATAAATTCTCAAAAGGTACTTTTTGTCTGCTCGAAGGATTATGACAGATATGGCTACCGTAAAGCCCTTGATGAAATTGATATTAAAAGTGTAAGCTTTACTTCGTTTGAGCCGTGTCCGGAGGTAAGCTCTGTAGAAAATGGAATTGAGGCATATAAAGCAAATGAATGCGATTTTGTTGTTGCAGTCGGTGGCGGAAGTGCGATTGATACTGCTAAGGGAATTAAATATTATTCAAAACTTGATTTTGATATTTTGGCAGTGCCAACCACGGCGGGAACGGGAGCAGAGGTCACTCGTTTTTCCGTTTTGTATAGAAATAAGGATAAGGAGTCTGTCAGTGATTATTCCATAATCCCGAATTTCCAAATATTTGATTATACCACGCTTAAATCTTTGCCTTATGAGCAAAAGGTTGTCACCTCGCTTGATGCATTTTGCCACAGCGTCGAGGCTTTTTGGTCGGTTGATGCAACGAACGAAAGCAGAAAATACAGCAAAAAAGCACTTTCCCTTTTTAATGATAATTTTGCAAGGTATATTGAAAATGATGACAGCACATTTGAGCCTATGCTTGAGTGCAGTATGCTTGCAGGAAAGGCAATTAATCTTGCAAGAACCACTGCGCCGCACGCTTTCAGCTATAAGCTTCATAAATTAAAAGGGCTTCATCACGGCAGAGCGGTGGCAGTCAGTCTTGCGTATATTTGGAAATTTATGGAAGAAAGCAACAAACTTAACGAATTAATGAAAGAAACAAGAGAAATCACAGGTTTTGACGCTGACGGCTTTATTAATTTTCTTTCAAAATTGGGGCTTTTCGATGATTTAACTATGACTAAAGCACAGTTCGACGAAACAATCCACGGCGTTAATATCCAAAGGCTTCAAAATTTTCCGCTGAAATTAACAGAAGAAGATATCAAAAATATCTATTGTTCATTTATTGATGTGAAATAAAAATCAGCATCAAATATATTTGTTTTGTATAAATTAAATAATAATAATTAGCATATACGTCTAATATTCTCTCTATTGCACTTTGAAAAAAACGCTTTTGTGTGGTAAAATAAATTATATTTGAAAATATGGAGGAAATATAATGCTTTATTCTGAAATGACAAAGGAACAGCTCCTTGATGAAAAAAAGGCGCTTGATGAAAGATACAATGCTTTTAAGGCTAAGAATCTCAAACTTGATATGAGCCGTGGCAAGCCGTGCAAAGAACAGCTTGACCTTTCTATGGGTATGCTTGATTGCAAGGATTATGTTGTTGACGGTGTTGATTACAGAAACTATGGCATTCTTGACGGTATTCCAAGCTGTAAAGCTCTTTTTGCAGAGTTAATGGGCGTTGACGCAAAGAATGTTGTTATAGGCCCTTCGGCAAGCCTTAATCTTATGTTTGATTATATTGCTCAGTGCTATGTTAAGGGTGCAGGTTCAACTCCTTGGTCAAAGCTTGACGAGGTTAAGTTTTTATGTCCTGTTCCGGGATATGACAGGCATTTCACAATTTGCGAGCATTTCGGAATCAAAATGATTAATGTTCCTATGCTTGAAAACGGCCCTGATATGGATGTTATTGAGGAACTTATTGAGGATGAAAGCGTTAAGGGTATGTTTTGCGTGCCTAAGTATTCAAACCCTCAGGGTATTACCTACAGCGATGAGGTTGTTGAGCGTATTGCAGCATTAAATCCTGCCGCTGAGGATTTTAGAATTATTTGGGATAATGCTTATTGCGTTCACGAACTTACCGATAACGGCGATAAACTTTTAAATATTTTTGACGTTCTTCCTAAATATAATAACGAGGATATGGTTATTGAAGTTTGCTCAACTTCTAAAATCACATTTCCAGGTGCAGGTGTTTCTGCTATTATTGCAAGCGACAACAATATTGCCGCAATTAAGAAAAGACTTAATGTTGAAACAATCAGCTATGATAAAATGAACCAACAGCGCCACGTTGCTTTCTTTAAGAATGCAGACGGTATTCTTTCTCATATGAAAAAGCACGCCGCAATTCTTAAGCCGAAGTTTGATATGGTATTGAATCATCTTGAAAATGAACTCGGCGGCAAGGGTATTGCTTCTTGGTTTAATCCAAAGGGCGGCTACTTCATCAGCCTTGATGTTATGCCGGGCTGCGCTAAAAGAGTAGGCGAACTTTGCAAGCAGGCAGGTGTCACGCTTACAAGCGTAGGTGCAACATATCCGTACGGTTTCGACCCGAGTGACAGTAATATTCGTATTGCACCGTCGTTCCCTCCTATCGATGAATTAGATATGGCGGCAGAGCTTCTTTGCATTTGTACTCAAATTGCTTGCATTGAAAAGCTTGTGGGTTAACGATATGAAATTTGGTGCGTCAACAGCGTGCTTTTATCCGCTTGAAACGGAAAAGGCACTTAAAAAGGTATGTGAGCTTGGGTATAAATATGCCGAGGTGTTCATGAACGCACCCTCAGAGCTTGAAGAGCCTTTTTTAAAACAACTTAACACCATTGCTAAAGACGGAGGAACAGATATTGTGTCTGTTCATCCGTTTTCAAGCTTTATGGAAAGTTCTTGCATTTTTACCGATTATCAAAGACGGTTTGATGACTTTATTTCTATTTATGATAAAACGTGTCATGCTGCCGCAGTTTTAGGCGCTGAATATGTTGTTATTCACGGTGCGGTTGCACACCCTAAAATTCCTATTCCGGATGAAAGATATTTTGACAGGTTTAACAAGCTTATTGAAATCGGGAAGCGTGAGGGTGTAACAGTCTGCCAAGAAAATGTAAACAGATTTAAAAGTGAGAGCATTGATTTTTGCAAGAAAATGAGGGCTGCTCTCGGCAATGACTTCCATATGGTTTTTGATATTAAACAGACTGTAAGAGCAGGGCAAAACACGTTTGAATTTTTAGAGGAATTTAAAAATCAAATTGTTCATATGCATATAAGTGATAATAATGCGCAGCGTGATTGCTTGCCTCCGGGGAAGGGTACGTTCGATTATAATAAAATGAAAAATATCCTTGAAAGCGCAAATTATCAGGGCGTTTATATGACGGAAATATATTCTCTCGGCTTTGACGTTGAAAAGGAATTAAGAGAAAGTAAGGCTTATTTGGAAACGATATGAAGAAAACTAATAATACTGCCAAGGGTATAATGTGTATACTTTTTTCCGCATTGAGCTTCAGCGGAATGAGTATTTTTATCAATATGTCAGGTGATGTTCCTGTTATGCAAAAAGTCTTTTTCAGAAACCTTGTTGCACTTGTTATTGCCACTGTTACCCTTGCAAAAAGTAAGCAGTCATTTAAGCCGCATAAGGGTTGTATTAAATATCACATTTTACGCTCATCGCTCGGTCTTTCCGGTATGATAGGCAATTTCTATGCAACAACTAAGATGTCATCAACCTCCGATGCGGCTATGCTTAATAAAATGAGCCCTTTTTTCACGCTCATTTTTTCATATATATTTCTTAAAGAAAAATTCAAGCCTAAGCAGGCACTTGCTATTGCGATTGCATTTGCAGGTTCGCTTTTTGTAATTAAACCTACTCTTTCAAATGTCGAGCTTTTACCGAGTGTTGCCGGATTTTTGGGTGGCGTCGGTGCAGGTGCGGCTTATACTTGTGTAAGGCATATGGCAAATAAGGGCGAGAACGGAACGTTTACTGTGTTTTTCTTTTCGCTTTTCTCCGTGATTTGTACGGCGCCGTTTTTGATTTTCAGTTTTACTCCCATGACGGCAAAGCAGTGGATTTGCTTAATTCTTGTGGGTGTGTGCGCAGCAGGAGGACAGTTTGGCATCACCTCCGCTTATACTTTTGCTCCAAGCAGTAAAATCAGCGTTTATGATTATTCAAATGTTATCTTTACGGCAATAGGCGGCTATTTTTTGCTCAACCATCAGCTTCCTGACTTGTGGTCGATTTTGGGCTATATAATTATTTGCTCAATGGCGATTTGGATGTTCTTATACAATAAAAAGGAAGATGAGTTAAAAAAAGCTAACCATTAACTATATATTGGTGTAAAGTTAAAATACTTGCAATTATCTATATATTGTGTTATAATTAATTATCATCAAATATGGAGGATGATTAATTATGAGATGTCCGTTTTGTGGCTATGAGGAAAGCAAGGTTATTGATTCCCGCCCGACTGATGAAAACGAGCGAATCAGAAGAAGAAGAGAATGTCTCAGATGCTCTAAGCGTTTTACAACTTATGAGGTTATTGAGGATGTTCCTATTATCGTAATTAAAAAGGATAAAAGCCGTGAGGTATTTGACAGAAACAAGATTTTAAAGGGTATGCTTCGTGCGTGCGAAAAAAGGTCTGTCACTATCAACGAGCTTGAAACCGCTATATCTGAGATTGAGGCTACGCTTCAGTCTGCTATCGACCGTGAGGTTACTTCGGCAAGAATAGGCGAGCTTATTATGGAAAAGCTTAAAAATATTGACGAGGTTGCCTATGTTCGTTTTGCGTCCGTTTATAAGGCTTTCGACAGCGTTGAGGCTTTCAGGGACGAAATTTCAAAGATGTAATATAATGAGTTGGGGCGATTATCTGTTTTGGCAGTAGTCGCCTAATATTATATAAAGGAGAATGAAATGAAAAAGCTGATTAGTATATTTTTATCACTTGTTATGGCGTTGAGCGTTTGCTCCGTTGCTTTTGTATCAAATGCTCAAACTATCGCTCAGCCGCTTAAGTATGATTATACTCTTGAAAAAATTGCCATGCAAAGAGCCTGTGAACTTGTTTATCTTTATGAGCACAAAAGGCCTAACGGCTCAAGCGTATTCACCACTTACAGCGATTACGGCTATACTTCAAACGGCAAAGGCGAAAATATTGCTCAAATTACTTATCAAGGTAAAAATATAGTTGATAATGCCGCTGCTGTTCACAACGCTTGGCGTGAAGATAATGATTATTATGCCGGTCAGGGTCACAGACGTGCAATGCTTGACCCTCGCTATACCGCAGTAGGCATTGCTCATATTTATTATTTTGACGGAGCAAAGTATATCCATTTTTGGGCAGAGGAGTTCGGCACAACCGTAAGTAATACAAATGCGGCGGCTAATGATTCTAACGCTTCTGTTTCGTTAATGTCGGATAACAGCGTTGTTGTTTCTAATCTTACACCTAATATAACTTCAACGAGTGTTAAAGCAAGCGTTAATGTTAAGTTTGAACAAACAAACGCAAGAACTGTTCTTGCTATGATTAATAATTTTAGAGCAAGTAAAGATGCTTGGTATTGGAACAGTGATAATGTAACTAAAACTTATGTAAACGGATATCAAGAGCCTACAAAGACGGTAGTTAATTCGGTTACTCCCAATGGTAATTCCTCATCCTCAACTTCCACTCTTAAAAGCGCTTCCAAGCCTAAGAAGCCGACAATTAAGTCGCTTAAAAAAGGCAAAAAGTCTTTTATACTTAAATGGAAGAAGATAAAAGATGTAAAAGGATATCAGGTTCAGTATTCAACAAGCAAGAAGTTTAAAAAAGCAAAGAAAGTAAATATAAAAAAATCAAGCACAACGAAACTTACGGTTAAAAAGCTTAAGAAAAAGAAAAAATATTACGTTCGTATGCGTTCTTATAAGATGGTAAACGGCAAAAAAGTTTATTCCTCTTGGTCAAAAACCAAAACAGTTAAAACAAAATAGTTATAATTTAAGCGCCTTGTGGTATAGCATTCAGCTTTAACCATAGGGCGCTTTTGATATTGTATCGGGCGATTGATAATCGCCCCTACGTTTAAAATACAGAAACTGACGCACTACCGTACGACAGTTTTGAGAGGAGTGAATTGTGCGAAGCACAAGAGACACGTGGCTCCAAATTCACTTGTGAATTTGGGAGAAACAGTACAGTGTACTGTTTCGTAGCAAGTGAAATTAAGTTGTTTACTATGAATTTTGCGAAGCAAAATTTATTCAAACACGGAGTGTTATTCGACGATGTCCCACGGCCACGGGTCCTTAAGCCATTCGTCACTGTTAAAGCCGTTTAAAGTCAGCGGGCCGTACTGCTTTTCAAATTCTGCCTTAACTGCCTCGTACTTGCTCTTGTAATCATTGAGCATTTGGAGTGCTTCGGTGTCGTTTGGGTGGGTGTCGCAGTAAAGTCGGCATTCATACATTGCAAAGCCAAGGGCTGAAAGTCTTTTTAAAAGCTTTTTCTTTTCCATTATTTTGCCCTCCTGCCTAAAAACGGTTTATCAAGAGTTGGAAAGAGCGTGCCTGCGTTGAGTGCTTTGTCTGTTTCATAGCTCATTAAATCAAGCTGGAGCGGTATATATGCCATGGTCGGAGTTGCGTCAACAGGAATAGCCGGACGCATTTCATTTTTTAAAAAAGAGGGCTTGAAAAGCTCTGTATATTTTTCCATAAAATTCACCTTTCTGTATAGATTTACTCTTTATTCTATGTTTAATATTCTTTTTTGCCATAATATTTTTATTTACATATAATGGAATGTGATGTTTAAAAATGATTAAATCAGGTAATCATAATAACGTAAGGTAAAGCCTTAAAGATATTTAACAGTACAAAGGTGTGATTATTTTGCTTATTAAACGAGGCGAAATTTACTATGCAGACCTTAGTCCCGTTGTAGGCAGTGAACAGGGCGGAGTAAGACCTGTTTTGATAGTTCAAAATGACGTGGGAAATAAGTTTTCACCGACCGTTATTGCCGCTGCTATTACATCGCAAAAGGATAAAAATGCACTTCCAACGCATATTGAGGTTGATGCAGGCAATTGCGGACTTGCAAAGGACAGCGTTGTGCTTTTGGAACAAGTGAGAACAATAGACAAAAGGCGACTTAAGGAAAAAATGGGAAGCCTTGATAATACGGATATGGGCAAGGTTGACCACGCATTAACAGTAAGCTTCGGATTATAAACAGTATTATTGAATGTAACAATAAAAATACTTGATTTTTCAAACAATCTTATTAATTTCTTATTTTTTTAAAAAGAGAATGAAAATAAGATTGTTTTATTTTTTTATATGTGTTAAGATAATTAAAAAGCATATAAAGGATTGATAATAAATGATGAAAATAGCTAAATTTGAAAAGGTTTCCTTTGAGCAGTTTGAAAAAGATTGGCTTAAAAATTTCCCTGATACAAATGACGTAAAGGCTGTGTATGACAGCATTAAGCTTCCTAAAAGAGCAACAACAGGCTCGGCAGGATACGACTTTTATGCTCCGGCAAACATTTGCTTTGAAAAAGGAAAATCGACTCTTGTTCCGACAGGTATTCGCTCAAAAATTGACGAGGGCTGGGTTCTTTCAATTTATCCACGCTCAGGTCTCGGTTTTAAGCATCGCTGTCAGCTTGACAATACAGTCGGAATTATTGATTCTGATTATTATAATTCCTCAAACGAGGGCCATATTATGATTAAAATAAGCTGCGACGCCCACGATGACGGTCATAAGGCTGAGGTTGCGGCAGGCGATGGATTTGCTCAGGGTATTTTTACTCAGTTCGGTATTACCGTTGATGATGAGGCAGACGGTGTTCGTGACGGCGGCTTCGGAAGCACAACAAAATAAATTTTAACAAAAAGGCGGACATTTGTCGTCGATAAATAAATTTGAAATTTTAAAGGCATAATAAAATGAAAAAAATATTTACTAAAAAAATAAATGTTGCACTTGCCGCAATGCTTTGCTGTGCATTGTGGGGAAGTGCGTTTCCCGTTATTAAAATAGGATACAATTTTCTGAATATAGCCGGCAGCGATACATCATCGCAAATTCTTTTTGCCGGCATTAGATTTTTCCTGGCAGGCTTTTTCACAATTCTTTTGGGCAGCATTTTTGCCGATAAATTTATTGTGATTAAGAAAAAGGAAAATTGGAAAAATGTGGCAGTCCTTGCCGTTTTCCAAACAGTTATGCAATATGTATTTTTCTATATAGGATTGGCGCACACTACCGGCTCAAAAAGCTCGATTTTAGATTCTACAAGCGTATTCTTTGCCGTGCTTATTTCCTGCCTTATTTTCAAGCAGGAGAAGCTGACAATAAATAAAATCATCGGTTGTATAATAGGATTTGTCGGCGTTGTGCTTATAAATATCACCTCCGGTTCTCAGGTCGGCTCATTTGCATTTAACGGAGAGGGATTTATTATTCTATCTGCGCTTTCTTATGCATTTTCAAGTGTGCTTGTCAGCAGATATTCAAAAAGCGAAAGCCCTGTTGCCTTGAGCGGTTATCAGTTTATGCTCGGTGGCGCTGTTATGATTTTGGCAGGCCTTATTTTTGGAGGCAGGTTTAAGGTTACTTCTCTTCCGGCTTTTGGCGTTGTAATTTATCTTGCGCTTCTTTCTGCTTGCGCATATACAATTTGGGGAATTTTGCTTAAATATAATGATGTTTCAAGTGTTTCCGTTTTCGGTTTTATGACTCCTGTTTTCGGATTTGCTTTGTCGTCAATTATTCTTAAGGAACATCTTTCACAGCAATTATGGCTTACAATTATAGCACTTGTTCTTGTTTGCCTCGGTATTTTATGTGTGAATTTGAATATAGATAAGCTTAAAAAACACAAAAATATTGAAAAGGAGAAAAATTAATGAAGGCGAAAATTACTCTTGCTAAGGAATTTAAAATAGGCGAGATTGACAAAAGAATTTACGGCTCATTTATTGAGCATCTCGGCCGTGCCGTTTATGGCGGAATATATGAACCTAATCACCCGACAGCGGATGAGGACGGCTTTAGAGGTGACGTTATAGACCTTGTTAAAAAGCTTAACGTGCCTATCGTTCGCTATCCCGGCGGCAACTTCGTTTCAGGCTATAATTGGGAGGACGGTGTCGGCCCTGTTGAAAAAAGACCAAAACGTCTTGACCTTGCTTGGGGCACTACTGAGCCTAACTATTTCGGAACAAACGAGTTTATGAAATGGTGTAAAAAGGCGAATACCGAATGTATGATGGCAGTAAACCTTGGCACTCGAGGTGCTGACGAAGCGAGAAATCTTGTGGAATATACTAATCATAAATCAGGCTCTGCGTGGTCGGATTTAAGAAAAAAGCACGGATATGACGAGCCTTGGGATGTCAAACTTTGGTGCCTTGGCAACGAGATGGACGGCGCTTGGCAGATGGGAGCTAAGACTGCGACTGAATATGGCAGGGTTGCTCTTGAAGCTTCAAAAATGATGAAGTGGACCGACCCTACCATTGAAACCGTGCTTTGCGGCTCTTCGAGCGTTAATTCCAAGACTTTCGGTCAGTGGGAGGCTGAATCACTCGATATTGCTTATGACAGCGTTGACTATGTTTCGCTTCACCAATATTACGGCAACCACGACGGCGATACTATGAGTTATCTTTCATACACTCTCCAGCTTGAGGAATTTATACATACCGTCACCTGCGTTTGCGATTATATTAAGGCAAAGAAACATTCTAAAAAGACTATGATGCTTTCCTTTGATGAATGGAATGTTTGGTATCATTCAAATAATGCACCTTATGAAAGATGGTCAATTGCACCGCCAAGGCTTGAAGATATTTATAATTTTGAGGATGCACTTCTTGTCGGTTCAATGCTTATAACATTTCTTCGCCATTGCGATAGAATTAAAATTGCTTGCCTTGCTCAGCTTGTTAATGTTATCGCTCCTATTTTCACCCAAACAGGCGGAGGAATATTTGCGCAAACAATTTTTTATCCTTTTGAGCATTTAAGCAATTTCGGCAGAGGCGTTGCGCTTAATCCTATTATTTCAAGTCCTAAGTATGACTGCAAGGCTTACACCGACGTACCTTTCCTTGAGTCAATTGCGACCTTTGATGAGGAAAACGAGGAAATGACTGTTTTCTGCGTTAATAAGTCAATGAACGAAGGTATGACGCTTGATGTGAACCTTCTTGATTTTGATGGGTATAAGCCTTTTGAATTTATTTCAATGGACGGATATGATAAAAACGACGTCAATTCGTTTGAAAATCCTTTTGTTAAACCGCACAACAATCCATTGCCTGAGTTTGACGACAAAACGCTTACAGCCCAAATTAAGCCGTTTAGCTGGAATGTTATCAGATTGAAAAAAATGTGATTTTATTTAAAAACAAAAGAAATGCCCAAAACGGCATTCCTGAAAAAATATCATTCGGGCAATGCGAACGAGATTTGCGTTGCCCGAATAGTAACAATAATATATTTCTGCCCGTAGCACAGTGGCTAATGCATTAGATTCCGATTCTAAAGACCGAGAGTTCGAATCTCTCCGGGCAGACCACGTCGTCGCAAGTTACATATCGCTTGCGGCGACTTTCTTTTTATATTTAATCAGAAAGTCACCTCGCACTCATTCCACTGCTCCTCCTTTGCGAAACGAGTCACGCTCAAGTCGCCTGCTCGGTTGTAAACGCCCTCGCAACGGCTTGGTATCGCTACCAACTTGTTTCGGTCAAATTAATATAGTGAAGCGCAAGTTACATATCGCTTTTAGACTGTCGATAAAGTGGCTAAAACGCGCCTAATAAAAATAAATAACCCTTTTTGCCTCCATTGTGTAAAGGGAGGTGGGTGCAACTTGTTGCACTCGGATGGATTGGAAAAATTGCAAGGACATCGAGTCCTTGCAATTTTTGGCGCTTTCCGTCTTTTGCTCGGGGGCAGTACCCACGTACAGCACCCACTCACAAAATACGAAATTTATCTCGCTTTCTCGAAGTCTGTCGGCGTATAGAAAAAGCCTTGCATACGCAAGGCTTTTTTGCTATCTTTGTTTAATTTTATGAATTATTGCATAAGCTGTAACGCCTATAATACCGCTGATTACATTAAGAATTATATCATTAATATCAAGTGCGCCGGTTGCAAAAATATACTGCAACACTTCAATTATTATAGGAATTAAAACTATGAGATATACGTGCTTATATTTGCTTTTGCCCTTGGTAAATAAGCAGATGAAAAATCCCATAGGTATGAATGCCGTAAGGTTCAAAAGAAGCACTGCCTTTCCCTCACCAAGCATTGTGCTAAAAGAGGGAGAAAGGTTTATACTGCGAAATCCCAAAGGCCTTATGAATTGCCAATATGCGCCGAAAAGCTTGTGAATAATCAAGCCTCTGTCGATAAAAAACAACCAAACAAGAAGTAAATATAATATAAAGATTATTTTTGCTAAGCTTTTCTTAATATTTTTTGTCTTTTTCATAAACACCTCTTATTCGTTATGTATTGCTGTAAGTGCGCTTACCTTAATGCTCTTGTTAGCAGGGGAAAGACCTGCAAGCACACCCACTCCGACTGAAAAGGCAATGCCTAAAAGCGCAAGCCATAACGGAATTGATGATACGCAAATTTTTGCACCCATACTTGTGTCGATCATACCACTCATTACCTTTTTGGCAACAAGGTTTGCAATAATTGAAATGATATAACTTATGATTATTCCTATCGTTCCGCCGAAAAGCCCGATAATTCCTGCTTCATAAAGGAACATATCCTTGATATCCTTAATGTCACAGCCGAGAACCTTCATAATGCCGATTTCCTTTGTACGCTCAAAAACACTCATAACCATAGTGTTGCTGATGCCGAATGCCGCAACGAACATTGAAACCGCACCGATAGCACCTAAGATGAGCTGAACAACTCGCATTACCTTTTTTTGCTCTTGCAATCCTTCGTCGTCTGTTGAACAACTGTAGCCTTTATCTTGGATTTCCTTTTTTACCGCAGCAACATCCTTTGAGTCGTTGCAATAAACGTTAATTGAGGAATATGTTAATTTGTAGTTTCTTATATTGCTTAATCTGTTGCTTTCGTTGATAATTTGCTTTGCTAAATCAAGGTCAATATAAATTGCCGTTGCTGCCTCAGAGTCGTTGCTTGCCTTTTTTAATGTACCTATAACATTAAACCTTTGCGTGCCGCCGTTTGACGGCTGAGATGATGAACCGGTTGACGGCTGAGATGGTGAAACGGTTGACGGCTGAGATGATGAACCGGTTGAGCTTTCGTCATTGCCGTTTTCTTGAGTGAGAGAATAGTTGCCGCCTTCGGAGTCACTGTTTTGATTTTTTGCGCAGAAGGTAAAGGTGTCCTTCATAAAATCAAACTCACTCTCGCTGATGTTATAGTTTTCATCATATTTGTATTTCGGATTGTTGCCCTGACTGTCTGAAAAAAATTGTATTATTTGATTTCCGAATAAGGCCGCATTCTTTTCCCTGTACTTATCAAAACCGCCTTGGTCGGTTTTATAGCCAAGCATTTCCATTTCTTTAAGCGGAATACCGTATACAGAGCTGTTATATGTATATTTTCCGTGTGAAATGTTGATGTATGAGCTTACTTCAAGAGTTGGTACAACCGTTTTAACATTATTAAGCTTGGAAAAGTAATTTACTGCGCTGTCGTCAAACGGCATTTCCTTTTGTACCTCTCCCGAATCGTTCGTATAATCTCCCATTGGGTAAACGGTAATTTTGTTAAGCGTTGAATCAGACTGATACTGTGAGGTAATCATTTTGTCAATGCCTACGCCGATTGAAACCATTATTATAATTGCACAAGTGCCTACAACCACGCCTGCGATTGTGAGCCTTGTTCTCGTTCTTCGATTTCGCAGGTTTTCCCAAGCCATTGCAAAGAGGTCAGATTTTTTCATCGAACTTTACACTGCCTTTCTTGTGCTTTTTCTTTTTAATAACAATTGTGCTTACAATTGCGGCAATTAAGGCAACACCGCCGATAACCGAGCCTAAAATAACTTTTTTTGTATTGCTGTGGTCTTCTTCATCTTTGCCGTTATCTTCAGGATTTTCACCCGTTTTGTCAAATGGGTCTTCCTCTTTTTGAACTGTTACCTTGAATTCCTGTTCAATAGATTTTTTGTCCATATTCTCATTTTCATATTCAAAAACAAGAGTGAGTTTGTAATCTCCTGTTTCATCAAATGTAACAGGAAGGGTATAGTTACTTACAAACTGTCCGCCTGCATCAATGTTGCCTATGTAAGCGCTGTTTATCTCCTTGCCTTTTTCGTTGAGAAGCTTGACTGTACCGTTTGAAAGTTTTGTTTGACCCATATTTATTACTTGGAATGCACAATCGTTTTCCTCGCTGACATTTATTGTTTTGTCGGCAAGAGCGATTTGCTGGAATTGCACCTTGTCAGGCTGAACAACCGGTATACTCATTGTTAAATCGCTAGAACCGCTTTGCTTGCCGCCTTCTATATATTCATATGATACAGTAGCGGTAATAGGATAAACGCCTGATGTAGCCGTGCTTAAGCAATTGAATTTTTTGCTGACATTTACTGTTGCATTCGGCTTAATTGATTTAATTGAAATGGTATCTGTTCCGTCTGCAACAACAAAACTGTCACCGCCTGCAAGCTTAATAAGAACGTTTTGTGCCTTTATTGATGATGAATTATTTTTGATATTAAAACTTAAAGTGAATTCTTTACCGCCTGAAACTGACTTTTTGCCATAGCTAAAGCTTGAAACAATAAGCTGAGGAGTTAATTCACTTGCTTTTTTAGCTCTTTTCTTTGAATTGACTTTGATGCTGAAGGTGAATTCCGCCGTGCCTTGCTGCTTTTCTCCGTTTACGACATATTCGTATGTCACACTTGCCGTGATAGGATACATTCCGCCTGGAATTCCTTTGTTACAAATAAATTGCTTAGAAAAATTTGCACTTGAAGCCTTATTGATTTTTGATTTATAAATTGTGTCAACATCGCTTGCAATTGAAAATGCATCACCGCCTGCAAGCTTGATGTTTACGTTATTGACGTTGTACTGTGCACTCTTGTTTGAAAGCTTGAAATTAAGCTTGAAATTATCGCCTGCCGTTAAATTAGCCTTGCTTACGCCAAAACTCGCCACAAGGCTTGGGCTGCTGCCTGCAGTATGAGTTGTGCCTTGTAAAACCTGAACGGTGTATGAAAATTCCGCTGTGCCGCTCGTTGTTTCTCCGTCCTCGGTATACTCATATGTTGCGCTGATTGTGATAGGGTACATACCTGCGCTTGCACCTGCGCTTACATAAAAGTTCTTGCTAAACTGTGCGCTTGCACCTTTTGAAAGTGAAGGGGAATAAATGGTATCCACGTCGTTTGCAACGGTAAATGTATCTCCGCCTGATAAGCGCATATTAAGATTTTTAACGTCTAATTTTGAATTTGTATTCTTTATTGTATATTTAAGTTTAAATGTATCTCCTGCATAAATCGCCTTTTTATCAACGGAAAAGCCGTCGGAAATAAGGCTTACAGCCGATGCCTGAGAGCTGTCATCTGCCGCAAGCGCAATGCTTTGCGGTGCAATAATCATTAATAATGTTAATATAATTGAAGTTAATAACTGAATTTTTTTCATTACTTTTCTCCTTTAACTGTTATATTTTTTTGATGTTATTCTGCCGTCGGAAATATTGACTGTTATGTCAGAATATTTTGCAACGTTTGCATCGTGAGTTACCATAACAAGCGTTTGCTTTTTTGTATAAACAAGTTGCTTTATAAGGTCCATAACCTCAATAGTTGTTTTGCTGTCAAGGTTACCTGTAGGCTCGTCTGCAAACACTACACTTGGGTCTGTTACAAATGCTCTCGCTATGCCGACTCTTTGCTGCTGACCGCCGCTCATTTCCTTTGGCTTGTGCGTATATCTGTTGTCAATTCCGACAAGTTTGAGCATTTCCATAGCCTTTGCTTCTCGTTCTTCCTTGCCGACGCCTTTAAACATAAGCGGTAATGCCACATTTTCAAGCGCTGTCATAGTCGGCATGAGGTTATATGACTGGAAAATAAAGCCTGTAAACTTTTGCCTGAATTTTGCCAAATCCGCTTCACTTAAGTTATCTATTCTGTATTTGCCGATATAGACCTCGCCGCCGCTCGGTCGCTCAATGCCGGCAAGCATATTTAAAAGCGTCGATTTGCCTGAACCTGATGTGCCCAAAATTGCGCATATCTTGTTTCTTTCTATTTCAAGATTGACCTTGTCAAGTGCGATAACCTCTTCCTCGCCGACTTTGTAATGACGGGAAAGGTCAACTGTTTTAATCAATATATCACTTTCCATAGCGCCCTCCTGTAATTTTATTTTACAAGCAACTGTGCTAAATGAGATATCACAGTTACTTACGGCTTAAGTATAGCATTAAGAAATAGACTTGTCAACAATTTTTTGCCTATTTTTAAAACTTTATTTTATATTGAAATTAATATAAATAGGTGTATAATAATTATTGTAAATATATGTTTGGAGGATTAACTATGTTAGATAAACGCAAGGTAGTAATTATCGGTGCAGGTCACGTCGGCTCTCACGTTGCAATGGCACTTTGCTTTCAGGGTACTTGCGATGAGATTGCTTTTATTGATATCGACCGTGAAAAGGCAGTTGCAAACTGTTACGATGTTGCAGACGCATGTCTTTTTTTAGGCTCAACAACTAAAATTAAGGTAGGGGACTATGAAGATTGCAGGGATGCCGATATTATTGTCAATTCAATCGGTATGCCTCGTAAGCCGGGGCAGACAAGGCTCGATATGCTCGACGATTCAATCAGAATGTTAAAGGATGTTGTTGAAAATCTTAAGCCTATTGATTTTAAGGGCATTTTTGTTTCAATTACAAATCCTGCCGATGTTATTGCAAATTATGCAAGAGTTCATCTCGGACTTCCGAGGGAAAGATGCTTTTCAACAGGTACTTCTCTTGATACCGCAAGGCTTAAAAGAACAGTCAGCGAGCTTGCAAATATAGACAGAAAAAGCGTTACAACCTGTGCTATCGGTGAGCATGGCGATTCTTCATTCGTTCCTTTTTCAACTCTTACTCTCGGCGGAAAAAACTATAAAGAACTTCAAGAGGCAAAGCCTGAAAAATACAGTAAGCTTACAGAGGATTTCGTGTTAGAGAGAACCCGTTATATCGGCTATGATATTATCAACGGAAAAGGTTCAACCGAATTTGGAATCGGCGCTGCTTGTGCAGATATTTGCAAAGCAATTTTCCACGATGAAAAGAGAGTTATTCCGGCTTCTGTTTTGCTTAAAGGGGAGTATGGTATTGATGGCATAGCTTGTGGTGTTCCTTGCGTAATCGGCAGAAACGGAATTGAGGATATTATTGAACTCGAACTTAACGATAAAGAAAAGGAGCAAATGGCGCACACTTGCTCGGTAATTAAGGACTACTGCGAACGTGCAGAGAATGTAAAATAAGATAGTGGCGACCAACGGTCGCCTCAGACTGTTTTTGTAATTTTCATAAAAAATATAAAACAAAAAAGCAAGACGAATTTTCGCCTTGCTTTTTATTTATGTTTATTCTGTTTTATGCTTATTTTGTTGTGCTTTGGGCTGTTTGACCTTTAGCACTGTAGTCCTGATAGCGGTTTTCAAGCTTTTTATACTTGCCGCTTTTAAGGTCTTTCATAAGCACCTCATCGCCGTCAAACGAGATATAATATTCGCCGACAGGGGTGAGGGAATATGTTTGCTTGCCGTCTTTTGAAGTTGTATCATTCTTCTTCATAATGTTAGCGGCAACTTTTACATATTGCTTTTTGCCGATTTTAATGCCGTTTTGACTAATCATAAAGTCATATTTTTCTTTTACTTTATCAAGCCCAAGTTCTTTTTTAGTATAGGATGTCTTAATAAAGTTGATTGCGTCGGAGTCTTTAATCTTTGCCTTGTCAGTAGCATTTTCTACAGAAGCTGTTGTGCTTTGCGTAGTATTTTTATCGTCAGCCTTTGAGCAGGCAACAAACATACAAGCAACAGTAACTGCCGCCAGCAATACTGCTAAAAACTTTTTCATTGTAAAAGCCTTTCAATATTAATTATTCAGCGTCCTCGTCGTCTGCTTCTTCAACCTCAAATTCAAGCATTTCGCCGCAATTTGGGCAAGGAACAGAACCGTTAAGTGCTGTTTCGGCGTCTACTGTGAAAGGAGTGTTGCAAAGAGGACATTCAACCTCAAATTCTTCCTCATCGTCGTCGCAGCAATCGTCGCAATCGCACTCGTCGTCGTAATCGTCGTATACATATTCCTCAAGGTCTGCTAAATCCTCGTCAACAGCGTCAACCTGGTCTGCAAGCATTTCAACGCCGTCTGTCATATCGTCAATATCCTCAACAAGATTTGAAAGAACGTCAACGATTGCAGAGAAAACCTTTGTTTCCTTCTTGTTGTCGCCAAGGTCAAGACCTTCGATTAAACCTTTAAGATAGCCTAAGCTTTCAGTTGTATCCATAGTGTTATATCCTCTCTAAATAAATTATGCAAAAATTATTTGTTTTTTAAATTTGCTGTTTTATACGTGCCGAGCTTATGCTCTTTCCATATATTCGCAGGTTCTTGTGTCAATTCTAATCATATCGCCTTCGTTAATGAAAAGAGGAACACGAATTTCTGCACCTGTTTCAACCTTTGCAGGTTTAAGTGTGTTAGTAGCTGTGTTGCCTTTAAGTCCCGGCTCTGTTTCAGTAACTTCAAGAGTAACGAATGTAGGAGGCTCAACACCGAATACCTTGCCCTTGTATGAAAGGATACGGCAAACCTCGTTTTCCTTAACAAATTTAAAATTGTCTGAAAGGTCATCCTGTGAAACAGGAACCATCTCAAATGTATCGTTATCCATAAAGTAGTAAAGACCTTCGTCATTGTATGAGTAAGTCATTTCTTTTCTTTCGATGTAAGCGGTAGGGAACTTAGCTGTTGGGTTGTAACTCTTTTCAACAACTGAGCCTGTGATAACGTTCTTTGTCTTTGTTCTTACGAAAGCAGCGCCCTTACCCGGCTTAACGTGCTGGAATTCTATAACCTGAAGCACATTGCCGTCCTCTTCAAATGTAACGCCGTTTCTGAAATCGCCTGCTGAAATCATATTTTTACCTCCGAGTAAAATGTAATTTAAAAATTAATATAGTCTTATTTTATAATATTTCCATCAATAAATCAATACCCATTTTGTAACTATCCTTGCCATAGCCGCAAATTTGTTTAACACATACGTCGGTTATAACGGAAATCTTGCGAAAATCCTCTCTTTTGTGAATGTCGGACATATGAACCTCAACAAAAGGAGTAAATTCCTGTACCGCCTCAATAGCATCCCTTATTGCATAAGAATAGTGGGTATATGCGCCTGCATTGATGACTACGCCGTCAAATTCATCCTTACTTTCGTGAATAACATCAATAATGTCACCCTCATGATTTGACTGGAAAAATGATACCTTGGCGCCGTTAGCCTTGCCGTAAAGCTTTAATTCGTCGTTAATCTGCTTCAAGGTTTCGCCGCCGTAAACATTCTTTTTTCTTATCCCGGTCATATTAAGATTAGGACCGTTTAGTACAAGTATTTTTTTCATAGTTTTCACCGTATTTAATGTAAATAAAAAATAATGGGAGCGATATTACCGCTCCCATATATGTATAATTATTTATACTTTCTTTTACGAGCAGCCTCGCTCTTCTTTTTACGAGCAACAGAAGGCTTTTCATAATGCTCTCTTTTGCGAACTTCCTGGATGATACCATCACGAGAAGTCTGGCGCTTAAAGCGTCTGAGTGCGCTGTCAAGAGACTCATTTTCTTTTACTTTTACTTGGCTCATTTTATTCCCTCCCTCCGACCTCTTCGGGGGTATTTGATACTATTAATTAAATATCTGCACAAGATTATATACAAAAAAATTTACCTTGTCAAGTATTTTATTAATAATTTTATCGATATTTGTAAAATTGTGAATGATTACTAAATTTTAACGCTTTTCTTGGCGGAATTATCACTATAATATTGCTTTTTGTTCTTTGTTGCATAGGCTTTTACATAGTAATAATATCGTGTTTTTTTATAAACTTTCTTGTCGTAATATTTGAAAGTCTTGTTTCCTTTAACGGTTTTAATAAGCTTATACTTGCCGTTTTTTGATGTAGCACGATAAATTTTATAGCCGGATGCTGTATTCACCTTGCTCCAAGAAAGCTTTGCTTTTTTGCCTTTTTTAGAAGCTTTGAGTTTAGTCTTTTTAAGTTTAACCTTAATCGGACTTGAAACGGTAGCAGCGGTTGAGCCGATATTGTTGTTTGCACAAACGGCAACTACATATTTACTGCCGAGTTTTAAACCTCTTAAAATATAGTTTGTATTGGTTGTTACAATGTATTTATAATTATTTGTGCCTGCCTTTGCATAACCTATTGTGTAAGATTGTGCATTTTGAGCGCCCGACCAAGACACTTTAAGAGTCGATTTTGTATCGCTATTTATCTTAAGATTTGTTACCTCTCCAAGCTCATATTCTGCACTTGCACTCGGTGAAATCTCGCTTTGATATGTTTCACTTTTTACGTTAATATATCGCTGAATTTTATAATAATATTTTTGGTTGTTTGCAATATTCGTGTCAGTAAAGGTAGCTCCGCTTTCCTGCGGCACGTTTGTAAGCTGTTCGTAATTTCCGCTTTTACTTGTTGAACGGTAAATTGTTACTCCGCTTATATCCTTTCTTTGCGCCCAGGTAAGCGTTATTGCATTATTGTTTGCAGCCGCCGATATTTTTGCCGGTTTGGGCGGCTGAACGGTTTTAGTCGCTTCTGTTGAATAATCCTGCCATTTACCGTTTGCAAAAGCTCTTACTCTAAAGCAATATACAGCCCCTGTTGTAAGGTTTTTAACCGAGTAGTTTAAAGCGGTTATATTATTACTTGCGGTTATCCATTTGTTTGAATCGCTTGCACGGTATTGAACGCTGTATGCAGTAGCATCCGGTATTTGCTTGAAATAAATTTTAACGGAAGTTGAACTGTCACGTTCTGTCTTTGTAATTTCAGATGTGTATTTTGTAAGCGAGTCAAGTTGATAATATTGCTCTAAAAATGAATATCTGTTAAGTGACATTCCCACACCGCCGGTGCGCCTGAAATTAGAGCCTAAAAGTAAATTGAGGGAATTTGATTTGTTGGAAGTAGGATTTGCGATAAAGCTTTTCCAATAAACAGTGTCAATCCTGCAAACTGACGAGGATATGCCGGAAGTAGCATAATTTGAATGATAAAGCATAATTTTTTCATCATCAATATGCTGAATTAAAACTGTGTGCTTTTTGCTGTCATTATCGTTTGCACAACCTATTTGAAGCACATCGCCGACCGCTGCGTTTGCACAAAGCCATTCTTTTAAAGCTTTAGCGTAGCTTGAATCGGGGAATGTTGCCTGCGATACCGTAAAATAATTTGAAGTGTGGTTAAAACGGTAATTTCCAACTTGCTGTTCATAATAATATGTAACTGAGTAAAGACGTGCACAAACGTCACTTATAAAGCCAAAGCAGTTATATTGAACAGACGAATTTTGAAAAGGAATATATCCTGCTTGAGTTTGAAGATTATTTAATGCGTCCTCAATGTGAGGACGGTTGTCTGCATAAGAAATACCTGCCGAAAAAATGCAGGTTATTGATATAATAAATGCCAAAATAAAAGAGATGATTCTTTTCATTCGACAGCCTCCTTTAAAAATCGACACATATTATAACACAAGTATACGCTGTCGTCAAATTGACAAGCAGGGCATAATTTGTCACGAGCGATACTTAGTTTGTGACAACGAAAAAGACCGCTGATAAATCAGCGGTCAATAATACATATCTTTTTACGATTAAGCCTTTGCCTCTTCGCCCTTGTCTTCTTTCTTTTCTTTCATGAGAACGAATTTTTCCATAGGGAAAAGAACTACCATTTGAACAAAGCCGGCAGCCATTGATGCAAGAAGACGTGCAACCGATTCATTAGTAATTATATTCAAGAACCAGTTAGAACCTTCAATCTTTAATAATGCACCTACGATTGCGCCCTGCATCCATGTTGAGAAAAGGATGAGTGCAAGAAGTAATACAATGTAGATAACAAAGTTGTACCATGGTGCATCAGATTTAAATGTTGTCTTTTTATTCTGATAGAAGCCGTAGATGTTAGCAACGAGGTTTGAAAGAAGGAATGGAAGCACATAACCCCAAGTAACAACGCCGTCAATAACATACTTTGTTGCTTCCTTTGAACCTGTTGTGAACATTGTCGGTGTGAAAATGCCTCTTAAAAATTCAGGAAGCAAAGTGTGAATTTGGTCACATACGAGCGGTAACAATGCGGCAAGTGCAAGCTGAATGATTGTTACAAGACCTGAAACAACGAGAAACTTAACAAGCTGCCACAAGGTTTTCATAAATGAACCCTTTTCCTCAGCTGCATTATCAATGCCGCCAAGGCTGAATTTTTTCTTTTCTTCTGCCATAATTTTACTCCTTTAATATGTAAAAAATTAATAAGTCCTTAACATTATAGCAACAATTTAACATTATTGCAATATGTTTTTTAAGAAAAAAGTAACCCAAGCATTGCCGAACCTGCGATTGCGTGAATAATCGCAATTACTGCCCAAACAATGAGCGCCGCAATGCCCACAACAATTGCAAGAAGAAGTATTACAATAAGAATTAGAATTAACAATACGAGCGGGCCTTTTTTGCTCTTTTTAACAGGGTCATTAAATTCTTTCTTTTCAAATACCTCTTTAGGAGCAGGGTTTTCGTCATCATAAAGCGGATAAAGAGGAAGCGTTGACTTGGCGTCGCAGTATCCCGGATTCCAAAGAAGCGGCTCAACAAGACCTCTGACGCTTGTTGCACCCTTAATGAATTTGCCTATGTTCAAATGAATTGTATTAAGGAATGAATCAATTACATTTAAAAGGCCGCAGGTGATTTTGTATTCTCTTGTTTCTGGACCGTAAGGCGAGTCGCCGCAATAAAGATTTTGAACAAGTTCAAGAAGGAAATCGACAACCTTATTGTCTGCAATATCTGCAATGTCAGCCTTTTTAAGTCCGCTTTCCTTTTTGCAAAGTCGCCAAATCTTTTTGTATGTAAGCTTGTTGAGCAATTTGCCGATAGGCTTAATTAGCCAAGCGAGCTTCTTTACCTTTTCACCGGGAATTGAGAATGCGTCCGTCATTTCGGCAAGTCTGTCAATATCGTTGCCCATTGCCCAAACGATTTCGCCAATCATTCCAAAGAAAAATCCCTTCATATATTCGTCAAAAGGCTTTCCGTTTGTATCAAGACCCGGCACGTCCTTAATCATAATCGTATCAACGTCAATCTTCTTGTTTTTAGGGTCGATTGTAACGTTTCTCATAGTAGGAGGGCAGCCTATCATTGCGCCGCAGGCAATATCGTAAAATGTGTTGCCCTTGTCTGTTACAACGTAGCTGATATCGTGAATATGGGTGTGACCGGTAAGCATACATGAAAGACCTGCATCTGCAAAAATTTCTCTCGTGGTTTCATGATTTCTTTGCATATCGCCCTTACCGATAATAGCATAAAAAGGTGACGGTGCAATCATTGGGTGGTGAGTCATTGCGATAACGAATTGGTCGTTTTTCTTAGCGTCCTCAAGCTGCTCCATAATCCATTTCATACAATCATCGGAGAAGCCGGAACCACTTTCGCCCTCAGGCTTATAATTTGTATCGTCATTAAGTGCAAAAAGACGATAACCCGGTGCAAGCTGAACAACGTAACTCATTGACTCAGGGTGAGTTGAAATAGCTTCGTTAGGGCCGAATTCGTAGTACATATCCCATAAATCGTGCCTGTTTTCTACTGCCGGAACTTCAATTTTTTTGTCGCCGTCATATCCGTCGGCAACACCTCCGTCCCTAAAATCGTGAGTAGCCGTGATAACATAAACTCTTTTGCCTCTTTTTTTAAGGTCTCTGAGCATTTCGATAAATTCCTTATGAGATTCAATCTCACCATCACGTGTGGTATCACCTGCAAGAACAACGATATCTGTCGACTTGTCCTCGCAAAGCATATCAAAGCCCGCTTTGATTACGAGGTCGCTGTCTTTGATTACTTTTTGCGACTTTGACTCGGCTTTATCGTAAGCCTTGCCTTCGGTGCCGCCTTTTCTTGAATAATAATGAGTGTCGGTTATAAATTGAATTTTAAGCGGCTCATTATTACTTCCCCATATTTTGTTAGCCATTTTTTACTCCTGCTCTTCTTTAATTTCAAGTACACCGCCTTTTACATTTTTGTCAAATGTAAATTCGAGTGAACCTTTGTTTCTTTCGTTAAAATCAATCTTTTGCCCGTCAAGGCAAGCAACATATTTCACCTTGTCCGAAAGGGTGATTATCATAGTATATTTATCGCAATTGCCGAAATATTTAAATTTAATATTTGCGCTGTTGTCGGTAGTTTTTTGATAATCTGTCCAAACATCAAAGCCTGTGGTGACGGTTTGAGGTTTGAAGTAAGCGTTCGCCCAAATGCAAATAGGAGCGGAAAGACCGCCGAAATTGTGGAACCAGCCGCCACGTTTTGTTGCAATGCCGAAGCACTCATAAGTGTTATATGTAAAGTCTGTTTCATCTTTCCACATATCCAAAGCAAGCTTTGCAATGTCATAAGCAAAATCGGCTTCGCCGTTATCAAGCATTGTTTTCCAAATAAACCACTGGTGGCTCATCCAAACGTTGCCGTTCCAATAACCGTCATCAAAGTAATAGGAAGCGCTCATATCAACTGCGGATATTCCTGCCGCAGACCACATTTCATTAGGATTTTTAATGTGTTCAAGAAGCTTTTTCTTGCGCTCACCCTCAACTGCACCTGCAACGATAGGATAAACACCGTCCATACCCTTGTTGAAGTTTTCGCCGTCGGCAGTTCTCATAATGCCCGTAACATTTCCGTTTTCGTCATATTCCGTATAGCCGAAATAGCCGCTTTCTTCATCCCAAGCAAGGTCGTTGAGCGCCTTTGTTGAATATTCGATATCTTCATCATAAATCTTGATATCGTCATATCTTCCGAGAGAGTCGGCAACCATTTTCATAATCTTGCCGGCACGGATAATTTGCGCTGTTGAAAGACAAGGACAGGTATATTTCTGCGATTTTCTTGCCATCATTTCAACTTGAGCCGGATAGTCGTCCATTCCGCAGTGGGAATACCAGTAATCGTATGTTGTAAGAAGCCCGTTATTGAATTTTGCAACGGTTGACGCATGATTTCTGCCACGTAAAAATTCGTAATAAAGCTTAGCTTTATCATATAAAAATGCAAGGCTTTCCTTATCATTTGTACGCTTTAAAAGTTCAAGATATTCAACAAATTGGGTAGGAACAAGTGAGCCGTGAAGTAAAAAGCAAAAGTCTTTGTTTGTATCGTCACATAAATACATATCAAGCGCATATTGGCAAAGCTTAGGCGAAAATTCCAAAAGCCCCATTCCGATAAAACCGCTGTCCCATGTGTAAAAACTGTCCCATCTTTTGCCCGGTGTGTGATGAATAACATTCTCACCGTGGCGATAAACAGGATATACCACGTTTGTTAAAAGTGTTGATTTAAGAATTTCTGTTGAAAGTGTGTATTTTTCGCCTGCTTTGTTAAAGCTTGCAGGTTTTGAACCTTTCTTCGCATTTTGATAAATAGCCTCGTATTCTTCGTTGCTCAACTGTTTCGGCTCGCTCTGAGAAAGCATAACATATTCAACGTGAGAGGTGTTCGGCTCAATAAAAATTGATTTAATAAGCGAATTGTGGAAAAATCCGTCGTCGCTGTGCTTTCTTTGGAAAGAAGCGGAGAAGGTTTCTCTAAGCTCGTCATAAGTGTGGTCGCCGTTTGAAAGCCTGTTAATAAGCGCATCTTCAAGACAGCCTGAATCAAGCTTTCTTTCACGTGTGTTTTTATTATTTGTTAAGATGTAAAACGGCTTGTCAACAGTGTCGTAAGTAAGCTTTGTGATATGACCGTTTTCAAGTACCTTTGTTTCAATTTGCGGCATATAAGGCTGCGCTTTTGTTTTGCACGTGATATTTTCCTTTTCGCTTTCGTCAACAACACATAAAAAGTCAAACTCGATTCCTGCCTTGCCGTGGCTTTCAAGTGTAAACTCAGACATATAAGGAATATATGCAATGTTGAGTTCATCGCTGTGAGCAAATACGACTGTTTTTCCGTTCATATCAAATTCTGCGTCGCCGTCTGTAACGGTTTTATATCTGACTGCGATAATAGGATTTTTAATATCGTTGTCATCAAATTTATATGATACTTTGTCGCCTCTTTCAAATCCGAAAGGCTTAAGATTTAAGAAGTGAACGTGATAATTCTCGCATCTGTCGCCAAGTCCCTTGCCAAGGTAAAACTCCTTGTCTGCAAACATACCCTTAAACATTCCGTCCGGATTTTCTTCGTCCCAAGGCCTTGCAACAGCATAAGAATAGTCAACGTAATCATTGGCTGTTTTAAGAATTGCACCGCTCGGCACGCTTACCTCGCAATAGGTCGGGTGAGGAAATTCAAGAGAAGCAAATATATTTAAAATACAGTTTTGCGAAAGAGAGGTGTTATTGAAAATTTCACATCTCATAAGGTATGCATCATCGTCAGCCTTTGAAAATGAAATATCGGCATAAACTTCGTCTTTCCACATAAGCTCGTATCTGTATGAATAAAAAGTGTAATCGTTTTTGCAGTTCCATAAGTGATAATTTGACGGAACTGTAACGTTTGGTACGGGTGTTGAACTGTTCCAAAGGGTAGGGTGGATGGAAAAATCATACCTTGCACCCTTGTCGGCAAGCTCATTTATTATTTTTGATATGCCCATATATTTCTTGGAGTACGGACCCCATACAGGCATCTTTATTTTGTTATCTGTCATTGAAAACTCCTTTCTCAATATAGAAATAATTCACATTTTATTATCAACCATTTAACAAACTTTGTCAATAGAAACAACAAATTTAATGAACTATTCTGATAAATCAGTTGACAAAAAGACATATTCAATGTATTATTTATACGTTATTGATACTTATTATTTATTAAGCGGAGGAGAACTTAATGAACACAGAGATTGATTTGCAAAAAATTATGAAGCTTGTGCTGAAAAAATGAAAACTGGTTGCAATATTTTGCGTAATCGGTGCGCTTTTAATCGGCATTTATTCAGCTAATTTTGCAACTAAAACATATTCTTCAAGCGTTAAATTTTTTGTTTATGCAGTTGAAACCCAGCAGGAGCTTTCGGACTCTACTCTTGCAAGAAATGCGGCAAGTAACACAAGCAAGATGAACTATGCCATGCAAATGATGGAAACATATACCGAAATGCTCAATACAAGTGAGTTTGCAAAAAGAGTGGCAAATGACCTTAATAAAAAATACAACTCGAATTACACATATGAAGGATATCAGCAAATGTATTTCAATCGAGACAAAAGAGGATACTGCCATTATGACAATGACGGTTACCACTGACGATAAGGCGACTGCTTTCCAAATTGCACGCCAGCTTGAAATTACTGTTCCTAAGGTTATGAAAAATAAAAACAACGGACTTTTAAATGCTTCTGTTGAAGATGCCGCAATTGAGGCAAGTACACCTAACGGAATGGGAACTGTTAAAAAATCAATTCTCGGCTTTATCGCCGGCGGTTATGAATACGGCCGTTACGACCCAAGATACTAAAGTTAAGGTGTGATAAAATGATTGATAAGCTTGTTGAGGTACACAGCCATATTTTGCCGGGGATTGACGATGGTTCGCCTGATGTTGATACCAGTTTAAAAATGATTGGTATGCTAAAAAAACAGGGCGCAAGTGCAATTGTTTTAACTCCGCATTATTATTCCGACTCTATAAGCTATGAGGATTTTGTTAAAAGAAGAGATGACTCGTTTGAACTTTTAAAAGCTTCTCTTCCTCCCGACAGCCCAAAGCTTATACCTGCAGCGGAGGTTTATATTACAAAATATCTTTTGCGCAATTCAAATCTTGACGAAATTAAGATTGGCAATACCGATTATGCACTTATTGAACATCCTTTTTCCTGCGATTTTTCACGAGATATATATGAACGTTTGCTCAATTTGAATTACGATTACGGCATTATACCTATTTTGGCACATATTGAGCGTTATTCCGCTTTTATGGAAAATTTTGACCTTCTTGACGAATATATAGATATGGGCTGTATTGCTCAGGTTAATGTAAGCTCATTTGTTGACTCACCGAGGCATTTGAGGAAAAAGCTTTTTAAGCTTCTTCAAACTGGCAGGATTCATCTTATCGGCTCGGATTGCCATAATCTTTCATCTCGCAAGCCTGATTTTGAATCGGGTGTTAAGGAAATAATCAAGAAATGTTCAATAGATACTTTGGAAAAACTTGAAAATAATGCAAGTATTCTTGTGAAATAATTTAGATTTGAGCGAATTTCAGGCTTTTGTTTGGAATTCTCTTATTCTTTATGTAAAATTATTAAAAAGGACTTTATTATTGTATTAATTTATGATATTATATATTTTGGTGATTTAGGTGAAGCTGTCTAAAAATGATGATATTAAATTGAATATTGACAGTCTGACTTCTGAAGGAAGCGGTATCGGTCGCTTTGACGGCTTTGCTGTTTTTGTAAGGGGTGTTGTCCCCGGTGATGAGGTTGTAGCTCATATTATTAAATGCTCAAAAAATTACGCAATAGGCGTAGTTAAGGATATAATTAAGCCGTCAAAATTCAGAATTGAAAGCGATTGCCCCGTGTCGTCAAAATGCGGCGGCTGTTCGTTTAGAAATGTTAGTTATGATGAAGAACTGAGATATAAAAAAGGCAGAGTTCAAGACGCACTTGAACGTATAGGCAAGCTTGATATTGAGGTTGAGGAAATAATCGGTGCGGATAAATGCTCTCATTATCGCAATAAGGCGCAGTATCCTGTTTCAATTTGTGACGGTGAGCTTTTTGCAGGTTTTTATGCTTATAAGAGCCACAGAATAATTTGCAATGATGATTGCGCATTGCAACCAAAGGAATTTAAAGCAGGGCTTGAAGCTTTTAGAATTTGGGCGGAAAAAGCAAATGTTACCTCTTATGATGAAAATACGGGCAAAGGGATTTTGCGTCACATTTATTTCAGAAAGGGCTTTGCTACAGGTGATATAATGGCTTGCGCCGTTATCAACGGTACGTTAATTCCTGAAAGAGAGCTTCTTGTTTCTCTTTTGAGGGAAAAGCTTCAAGGGCTTAAAAGCGTTGTAATTAATATTAATCGTGAAAAATCAAATGTGATTTTAGGTAAAGAAAGCAAAACCGTTTGGGGTGATGATTATATCAGGGATAAGCTTTTGGGAAAAACGTTTGTTATTTCTCCAAATTCTTTTTATCAGGTTAATCATGACCAGTGCGAAAAGCTTTACTCTAAGGCAATGGAGTATGCAAACCTAAATGAAAACGAAACTTTGCTTGACCTTTATTGCGGTGTCGGCACAATCGGATTGACTATGGCAGGCAACGTTAAAAAACTTATCGGTGTTGAGATTGTTGGAAAGGCTATTGAAAATGCAAAGATAAATGCAAAACTTAATAATATCGACAATGCCGAATTTATTTGCGCAGACGCACCTACTGCGGCAAAAAAACTTGAAAAAGAGGGAATAAAAGCTGACGTTATAATTCTTGACCCGCCAAGGAAAGGTTGCGATGCGTCACTTTTTGATACTGTGTGCCAAATGAGCCCCGAAAGAATTGTTTATGTTTCTTGCGACAGTTCAACGCTTGCAAGGGATTTGAAAATTCTTGATGAAAAGGGATATAAAACCAAAAGAGTGTGCGCTGTTGATATGTTCCCACGTACACCGCATGTTGAAGCAGTCGCTCTGATTGAAAAACTATAAATTATAATATAGTGAGGAAAAATGTGGTTGAAAAGCCATATTTGATTATTGTTGACAAGCTTTCACAACCTGTTTGTAATAAGGTAAAGAAAGTAACACATTGTATTAAAAAAATTGTTTTTTAAGATAAAACTAATTAAAATTAATTTAAAGGTGATATTTATGAAATTAAAAAACGGAATTGTTACAAATTCAATTGACGGCGAAAGCTTTGCCATTGCTACGGGTGAGGCTACTAAGGAGTTTAACGGTCTTATCAAAAACAATCCTACTGCCGCTTTTATTTTTGAACTTCTCAAAACTGAGCAGACGCCGGACAGCATTGTTAAAGCTATGACTGATAAATACGAGGTTGATGAAGCTACTGCAAGGGCAGACGTTAATGAACTTTTAAACCTTTTAAAATCAAAAAATATTATTGAGGAATAATTATGAAATACACTTGCATAGAAAGTGAATATCTCGTGGCACTTCTAAAATGCGCACTAAAAAATGAGGATGTGCCGGATGTTCCTGTGGGACTTAATTGGGAAAAGCTTGTTAAACTTTCTAACGAGCAGCAGGTTTATTCTACAATTGCGCCTGTTATCAACAAAATCAATATACCTGTTGAGCAGGCTCAAGAGCTTACCTTTTATACACAAAATGAGCTTGTGCGTATGATTGCGATGAAAAACGAGCTTGAGCAGATTGAAAAGGAGCTTGATGCGTTAAAAATCGATTATATGCTTTTAAAGGGAAGCGTTATAAAACTTTGCTATCCTAAGCAAAAAATGAGGCAGATGAGCGATGTTGATATCCTTTATCATGAAAAGGATAGAGAACGACTTGTTTCAATGATGAAAAAAAGAGGCTTTTTGCTTGAAACGTCTGAGGCTAATACGGATGATTTCTTTAAGCCGCCTTATTATACCTTTGAATGGCACAGAACAATATTTGACGAAAGGGACGAATTTCATCCTGATTTTGACCTTTGGAAGAGAGCAAAGCAAGATAAAGAGAAACCATCAAAATATAATATTGACGAAAGCGATTTATTTATCTATTCAATTTGCCACGCTTATGACCATTATTGCCAAAGCGGATTTGGAATAAGATTTATTTGCGATATCTATTTGCTTTTAAATAAACTTGAAAATCTCGATATGGCTTATGTTAATTCGACGCTTGAAAATTTTGGAATTAAACAATTCGGTGAGGATACAATCAATCTTGCAATGGCAATTTTTGAGGAGAAGGAAATAAGCGAAAGCGAGCAAAGCCTTTTGGATTTCATCCTTTCGGGCGGCGTTTACGGCAAAAGGGCAGCCTTTGGCGAGGTTATTGAGGAAAAGTATGGCGGCTCAAAAATCAAGTATATTTTTAAAAGGCTTTTTCCGCCGAAAAGACAGATTATGAAAACGTATCGGGTTTGTGAACGTCATCCTGTTTTATTGCCGCTTTTTTATATAGTAAGAATTTTTCAAAAATATAAATTTAAACGTAAAAAGATAAATAAAGAATTATCGGATTTAAAAAATATTAAGTAATATTCGGAGGATTAAAACTCTTGTCAGTTAGTAAGGACCATATTAGAAATTTTTCAATAATCGCCCATATCGATCATGGTAAATCAACTCTGGCAGACAGGCTTTTGGAGCTTACAAGCTCTGTCGCCAAGCGTGATATGCAAGAACAGATACTTGACGATATGGAACTTGAACGTGAGCGTGGTATCACTATTAAGGCGCATGCCGTTAAGCTTGATTATACGGCTAAAAACGGTGAGGTTTATGAATTTAATCTTATTGATACACCGGGTCATGTCGATTTTAACTATGAGGTTTCACGTTCTCTTGCGGCTTGTGAGGGCGCAATCTTAATAGTTGACGCATCTCAGGGTGTGGAGGCGCAGACTCTTGCAAACACTTGTCTTGCGCTTGATCACGACCTTGATATTTTGCCTGTGATTAATAAAATCGACCTTCCTGCCGCAGACCCTGACAGGGTGGCTCATGAGGTTGAGGATGTTATCGGTATTCCTTGTATGGACGCACCGAGAGTCAGCGCAAAAACAGGTCAAAATGTTGAAGAAGTGCTTGAATATATAGTTAATGAAATTAAGCCTCCGCAGGGTGATGACAATAAACCGCTTAAAGCGCTTATTTTCGATTCTGTTTATGATTCTTATCGTGGCGTTATTGTTTATGTTAGAATTATGGACGGTAAGATTAAAGCGGGCGACACTATGCGTATGATGGCAACGGGTGCTGAATTTACCGTTGTTGAGGTTGGTTATATGCGTGCAACTTCGCTTGAAAAGGCAGACGAGCTTTGCGCAGGTGAGGTTGGATATATTACCGCTTCTATTAAAACAGTAGGAGATGCAAGAGTCGGCGATACAGTTACCCTTGCAACCAATCCTGCACCTGAGGCACTTCCGGGATATCGTAAGGTTAATCCTATGGTATTCTGCGGCGTTTATCCTGCCGACGGTGCTGATTATGAAAATTTGCGTGACGCACTTGAAAAATTGCAATTAAACGATGCTTCTCTTTCTTATGAGCCTGAAACGTCGGGCGCTCTCGGTTTTGGCTTTAGATGCGGCTTTTTAGGTCTTTTGCATCTTGAGATTATTCAGGAAAGGCTTGAAAGGGAATATAATCTTGACCTTATCACTACTGTTCCGAGCGTTGTATATAAAATTCATATGACTGACGGTACTATGGTTGAGATTGACAATCCTACCAATTATCCCGATCCTGCTTATATTGATTATTGCGAAGAACCGTTTGCTAACGCATATATTTATGTTCCGAGCGATTATGTAGGCACGGTTATGGATATGTGCCAGGACAGACGTGGCATTTTTAAAGATATGAAATATATCACAACAGACCGTGTTGATATTCATTATGAAATGCCGCTTAATGAAATTATTTATGATTTCTTTGATGACCTTAAATCGAGAACGAGGGGTTATGCTTCGTTTGACTATGAACTTACCGATTACAGAAAGAGTGATTTGTGCAAGGTTGACGTTCTTTTGAACGGCGATATTATTGATGCACTTTCATTTATTATCCATAGGGAAAAGGCGTATGCACGTGCACGGCGAATTGCCGAACAGCTTAAAAAGCATATTCCACGCCACTTGTTTGAAATTCCTATTCAGGTTGCAATCGGCGGTAAGGTTATTGCGAGAGAAACTGTAAAAGCACTGCGCAAAGATGTGCTTGCCAAGTGCTACGGCGGTGACGTTACCCGTAAGAAAAAGCTTCTTGAAAAGCAAAAAGAGGGTAAAAAGCGTATGCGCCAGTTCGGTCAGGTTGAAGTTCCGCAGGAGGCTTTCCTTGCAGTGCTTAAGCTTTCAAGCGATGAGGATAATTAAAAAATAATAATTATAGAAAATGGGCTTGAACGTAATGTTCAAGCCCATTTTGCCGACTTTTATGCAAAAGTATAAATTAACGCTTACAGTTATTATGTTTTAGCAAATCATACCTGCTTCAATCCAGTTCATTACCGAAGGATATTCCTCTTTGTAATTATCAAGCTGGTCGTGGTTGGTATCAATAAATGCCTGCATTTCGTCGTAATCTTCAAAGTCAAATGTGAAGTCCTGTTCAAAAGCATAACTTGCTGTAAACATTAAATCAAAAAGGTCATCGGCTGAAAATTCATCAAGCATTTTATCTGCCGTAATTTCCGTTATATAGTCAAGAGCATTTTTAACCGTGAGGTCAAAGTCGTTTTCGTCAACCTCAATTTCAGGGTCTGATTTGCAATAATTTAAGATATCTTCGTCGCCGTATCCGAGAGTTTGAACATAATCAATAACGTCCTCAAATCCGATTTCATTTACTTCGTCGTAAAGCCTATACATAAATTCGCCTAAAAGATTTTGAATCGCTGTTGCTTTGAAAATTGCGTCAATTTCGTGGCCGTCCTCGTCTGTAATAACAAAACCGCTTTCTTTAAAGGTATCCCATATTAATTGATAAAAGCAAGTGTGTTGCTCATTTTCTCCAAAAATCGCTTCTTGAATATAGCTTTCAATATCCATTTGTATTCTCCTGTGTTTTAATTTGTTAATATTATATACTATATAATATTTATTTTCAATATTGCAATATATTTTTATATAAGCTATAATTGATATGTATAAATTTTTTGTTTATTTTAGGGGTGCAGCTATGAAAATAAAAATTACAAGCGGTGAAAATTATGCCGTTTTGGGTCTTGACGGCGCAATGCTTAATTCGCTTAATAAGAATAATACGGAATATCTTTGGCAGGGAGACGCTAAATATTGGGCAGGGCAGGCGCCCGTTTGTTTTCCGATTACAGGTGTGCTTCCAAACGGTGAAATGGAGGCTTTCGGCAAAAGATGCACAATGAAACGCCACGGTGTTGCGAGAATTAATCCTTTTGAGGTTTTAGAACAGCATAAAAACAGCGTTACTTTTGTTCAAAGAAGCGATGAAAATACTAAGCGTGATTTTCCGTTTGATTATGAACTTAAAATCAAATATACGATTAACGGCGATACCATCACTAATGAATATATAGTTACAAACACGGGTGAGGATAAGCTTCCGTTTGTTATCGGCGGGCATCCGGCGTTTAATTGTCCGCTTGCAAAGGGTGAAAAATTTGAGGATTACAAGGTTGTTTTCGATAAAAATATTACCAAGCCGTGCCTAAGACCCAATCACCATACAGGGCTTGTAAACGTGTTTGAAAAATTTGACGAAATGCACGGCGGTGACACGCTTTCTCTTGTTCACGAATTGTTTGAGGAAAAAGATGCACTTATCTTTGAAAATTGCGAAGCTAAAAGCGCTACTCTTATCGGCAAAAACGGTAAAGGTGTAAAGATAGAATTTCAGGATATGAACAATCTTCTTATTTGGTCTGCTGTCGGCAATGCTCCTTTTGTTGCGCTTGAGCCGTGGACAGGGCTTGCAAGCTGTAATGATGAGGACGGACTTTTTGAACATAAAAGAGGAATGACTGTTCTTGAAAAGGACGAAACCGCTTCTTTCAAGTTTAAAATTACAATGATTTAAAGTATTGTATATAATGTGTTAATATATTAATTATAAAATATTTTTGGTGGTTAAATGAATTACGGATTTATAAAAACGGCTGCAAGCAGCTTAAAACTTAAGGTTGCAGATGTAAGCTTTAATACGTCTATAATTAAAGAAGCAATTGACAGCGCACTTGAAAAAAATGTTAAACTTCTTATCACTCCGGAGCTTTCTGTTACAGGCTATACATGCGCAGATTTGTTCTTTGCACGAACACTTTTGATTGAAAGCGAGAGGGCGGTGGCTGAACTTGCCGATTATATTAAGGGCAAGGATATAGTTCTTCTTGTCGGCGCTCCCGTGCCTTTCTTTAATAAGCTTTATAATTGCGCTGTTGTGATTGATAAGGACGGCGTTAAAGGTATTGTGCCCAAAAAGTACCTTGCAAATTATAACGAATTTTACGAAAAAAGATGGTTCGCTTCGGGCTTTGATTTTAAAGAGGCGCAAAGTATTTCTTATGCCGGATTTGATACTCAAATAGGCGGCATTGTTTTTGATTTGGGCTCCGGCGCAATCCTTGGTGTTGAACTTTGCGAGGATTTGTGGGTGCCTAACCCGCCAAGCAGTTTTCTTGCTTTATGCGGCGCAAATATTATTGCTAATCTTTCGGCAAGCGACGAATACGTTTCAAAAGCGCAGTATCGCCGTGAACTTGTGGCTAATCAGTCTGCAAGGTGTGTTTGCGCTTATGTTTATTCGGGCGCTTCTGTTTTTGAAAGTACAACCGACCTTGTTTTTTCAGGCGCAACTCTTGTGTGTGAAAACGGAACGGTTTTGAGCGAGGGCGAACGCTTTAAGCGTGAAAATGTGCTTACCGTTGCCGATGTTGACGTTGAAAGGCTTTTAAGTCAAAGACGTTCAAATATGTCGTTTGAAAACAGCAATGATAAAATAGAATGTGTTAAATTAAATCTTGAAAATAAAAATAATGACCTTGAAAACAGGTTTGTTGACTCAATGCCTTTTGTTCCGAGTGATAATGAAAAAAGAGCGCAAAGATGCAAGGAAATTTTTGCCATTCAGGCGAGCGGACTTGCCAAGAGGATTGAGCACGTGGGTTCAAACGGCGTTGTTGTCGGTATTTCCGGCGGCCTTGATTCAACTCTTGCACTTCTTGTAAGCGTTTCTGCAATGAAACTTCTCGGCAAGAATAACAGCGATATTTTGGGTGTTACAATGCCGGGGTTCGGCACAACGGACAGGACTTATCAAAATGCAATCGACCTTATGAAATCTCTCGGAGTTACGATTAAGGAAATCAGTATTAAGGATGCGTGCGTTTTGCATATGAAAGATATTGAGCATGACAGCTTAGTTAAGGATATCACTTACGAAAATACGCAGGCGAGGGAAAGAACGCAAATTCTTTTTGACCTTGCGAATAAGCACGGCAAGCTTCTTGTCGGTACGGGTGATTTGAGCGAGCTTGCAATGGGCTGGTGCACATATAACGGGGACCATATGAGCATGTACGGCGTAAATGCAAGCGTTCCTAAAACTCTTGTTAAATATCTTGTTGAATATGTTGCAAACGTAAGCGATAAAAAAACGGCTGATATTCTTTATGATGTGCTTGATACTCCCGTATCGCCTGAGCTTTTGCCGCCTGACGAAAACGGCAACATTGCTCAAAAAACGGAGGATAATATCGGCCCTTATGAGCTTCACGATTTCTTTTTGTATAATTTTGTTCGCTTCGGCTTTGAAAAAAATAAGCTTAAAAGGCTTGCTCTTAAAGCTTTCGACGGTAAATATGATGAAAGAACGATTTCAAAATGGCTTGCTGTGTTTACAAAAAGATTTTTTATCAGTCAATTTAAGCGTTCCTGTATTCCCGATTCTCCAAAGGTTGGCTCTGTTTCACTCAGTCCGAGAGGGGATTGGAGAATGCCGAGTGACGCATCGTTTAATGCATTTATATAATTAATATTTAGGAGTGTTATTTATGAAAAAAATTATTGCGGCTTTATTAGCTGTTGTTATGATTATGACGGTTGCATTTGCTTTTGCATCCTGTTCTTCAAAAAAATATACCAATAAAGAGGTTACCATTCCTGTTACTGATGAAAACGGTGAAACCGTTACAGATGAGCAGGGCAAGGTTGTGACTGAGGTGTCAACCGAGTCAGGGAAAGACGGTAATGCTTCTTCAACTGTTTCTGCTTCAAAGGCCAACGCTTCCTCAAAAGCTTCTTCAACTAAGAAAAATGAAACCGCTAAGGCAAATAAAGAGGACAAGACCACAAAAAAAGCTTCATCGACTAAGAAAGCGGAAATAGCCAAAAAGAGTGAAGCCACAACAGATAAAAAAGAAACGACTACTAAGGAAACCACTACCGAAAAGCCTGAAAAGCGTGAGGTTATTGTAAGAGTTCAATTGCCTAATTCAAGCGATTTAAAGCAAGCTAAGCTTACAATAAAATATAAGACCGAAAAGGATAAGGAATATAAAACGCTTAAAATTGATGACCCGAATGACAAGAAAAATCAGCTTGATTATGAGGTAGTTAAACTTGACGGAAAAACCGTTAAAAAGTACAGCCTCGGTAAAATTAAGGGTGATGTTAAGGTTAAAGTGTCGATTTCAGGAGTTGAGCTGACAGGAAACGCTGCAACAATTAAGTCAAACGAAAACAGTGTTACAATAGCTCCGGCTTCAGGCATAGATATTGCAATAGGTAAAAAGGATTAATTAGTGAAAATTGCAATTTTGTATAACGAATGTGAAATATAAATTGTTGAAATTAAATAATTTTAATGATATAATTAAAACAAGCGTGACGTAATTTTGGCAATATATTATATCTAATTACGTTTGTTTTTAACTTAAGGGAGGAAATTTAATGGCAAGAAAGAAAAAGACCATGGACGGTAACAGTGCCGCTGCGCACGTTAGTTATGCGTTTACAGAGGTCGCTGCTATTTATCCTATTACTCCGTCATCAAATATGGCAGAGGAAACGGACGCTATGGCAGCAAGAGGAGTAAAAAATATCTTTGGGCAAACAGTACGTGTTGCAGAGATGGAATCTGAGGGCGGTGCAGCAGGTGCTGTTCACGGCTCACTTTCAGCAGGTGCGCTTACTACAACATATACGGCATCGCAGGGTCTTCTTTTGATGATTCCGAATATGTATAAAATCGCAGGCGAGCTTATTCCGTCTGTTATCCACGTATCGGCTCGTTGCGTATCTACTCACGCACTTAACATTTTCGGCGACCATTCAGACGTTATGGCTTGCCGCCAAACGGGTTATGCAATGCTTTGCTCGGCTAATGTTCAGGAGGTTATGGACCTCGGCGCAGTAGCTCACCTTTCAACACTTAAGAGCAGAGTGCCGTTTTTGCATTTCTTTGACGGCTTCCGTACTTCTCACGAAATTCAAAAGATTGAAGTTTGGGATTATGATGAACTCAAATCTATGGTGGATATGGATGATGTTCAGGCATTCCGTGCAAGAGCGCTCAATCCTGAAAGACCTGTTCTTCGTGGCTCTGCCGAAAACAGTGATATATTCTTCCAACACAGAGAGGCTTGCAATAAGTATTATAATGACGCTGTTGCAACAACCGAGATGTATATGAATATGCTTAATGAAAAGCTCGGTACCGATTATAAGCTTTTCAACTACTATGGTGCAGAGGATGCCGACAGAGTAATTGTTGCTATGGGCTCTGTTTGCGATACTATTAAGGAAACAATTGATTTTCTTAACGCACGTGGCGAAAAGGTTGGTATGATTAAGGTTCATCTTTACAGACCTTTCTC